>JGI24158J21664_10001881_pt1 | contig 24533 bp, 24 predicted proteins | sample Ectturendosymbi3_FD_21664 | JGI IMG/M metagenome (IMG submission 21664) | reverse complement strand
GGCGTCGAGTGTCAGTCAAGTTCTCGTCGGCCTTTTCGATGCAATCCGAGCGGCTACTCGCTGCAAGCGAACCGCGACGGGAAGTGAGTGGGAGATGACGTGTGGGAGTCAGTCGACCGTTACGCGCGCTTCGAGCGACGGAAAAGCAAACCCGTGCTACCGACAGTCGACCCAAGACACGCAGGATGTTTGTGTTCAGCAGGCGGGCGCAGCTTTAAGGTCGCTGTGGAATCTATTTCGATGTCGAGAGCGCAGGTACCCGGATGTTGAGCAAAGCAGACTTATCTTCGCGGATTAATGGAGATACTAAGAATAACTGTCCGTGTCATCGTTTACCTCGGTGCTGGTGCAGTGGCGTAGCCAGCCCAAAATTTTGAGAGGAAATATTTTGACTTAAAGCGATCAACACTATATTGTTTGGGACACTGCCTGTCAAAAGACGAAATGACTAAATAGGCTAAAAAATTCGGGGGGTTGCCCCTGGCCCCCCTGGCTACGTGGATAAGTGCTGGTGGATTAAGCAACTACGCATCATGCATCCACGCCTCTACGTACAGAAAACTCTAAGAACCGTTGAGTTGGAGGACAACGCACACTTCTATAAAAGCGTGAAAAGAGAGAAAACGCTAAACCAGCGCTTTGACGCTGTACTGCATGTCCGTGGTTTTGGATTTCAGTTGTTTTTGTTTTTCAAGAACGAACAACGCACTTTGCGGTAACCTTTGAATTGTCGAAATCCTGCGTAAAAAAACGGGTGCAAAGCACAAATCGAAACTCGTCGCTAAGCAACACGAAAAAGAATCACAAAAACGACGACGCGCAAGTTTCTCTCGAACGAAGCTTCAACCATCGACGCACCTGGTCGAACTTGGTCAGGAGGTCGTAGAGCAGCTGCTGAGCGTCAGCCAGCTCCCCGCGAGCGCCATCTGCCGACGCCTTGTGCTGCTCAGCTTGCGTGCGGAAGTTGCTCACTAGACGGCGCAGGCCTTTTTCGTAATGGTCGAAGAAGTCGTCCTGCGCGAGAAAAAATCGTCCGCGTTCGAGTTGGCGACTTTTTCGCTTCGGCGACGACTCGTGGGGGTAAATATCACGACAAAATACCAAAAACACTGTTTGGCGAAGAATAAATTGCACGATCGAATCGTACAGAATGATTCACGTGACTTGAGAGCAGGGTTGCGGAGTCGGAGGTAAAATATCCGACTCCGACTCCTTAACATAAAGGGAATGAAATTTGGCTGTTAAAATTAGTGGAAATCGTGGTACACAGCAAGAAACCTCTGTTTCAACAAAAGTTTCAAAAGAAATTGTACCATTTCAACAGGAATTCCCAATTTAGGAGTACGATGTAAAAAATGATTCAATTGGACATCCGGAGTCGGAGAAAAAATCCGACTTCCCGACTTCGACTCCACCCAAAAGCCTCCGACTCCGCAACCCTGCTTGAGAGTAATATCACGTGACTTGGAGCAACATCACGTGATTTGAATAGCGGCGCTCTACGAGGTAAATCGCGACCGTGGCAAAGAAACGTCTTCGGCGCCACGATGTAGTGCGAACCAAGGCTGTGGAGCTGAAACTCAAATTTCAGTCTTTGGCTCCAACCTCTATAGCGGGGTTGGGGGACCAGCGGCCCGCATGGACATTTGTCATGGCCCACACGAGAATTTTACCCAAGCCAGAGTACAAAATCTCGTCAAAACGAAGCTTCATGATAAGCAGGTACTTAGATAGTAAGTCAAGAAAAGTCGCTCATCCTCATAGTTCAAGTTTGCGGCCCGCCAGCGACAATGACCAGTTCATGCGGCCCGTGATAGTAAACAGGCCTCCCCACCCCTGCTCTAAAGTTTTTGGCTCCGGCTCCAAAATGATTTGTTCCACTGCAAACTGAAACCATTGTAGTATTTGTGCAAATCGCCTGCCCCACAAACTGGCCTGTGGAACCGGAACCCAGATTCCAGACACCGGCTCCACCATCTAAAAGCCGTTGGTTCCCGCTCCATAGTCCTGGAAAACTGGGAAGTGCAAGTGTAGTTTGCACGAAGACTTTTTGCAAAATTTTGTGAGATTTCACGGATTTTTCGAAATTTTTCTTAAAAAACGCGAAGGCTGCTTTTCAAAGAACCGTCACGTAATTTGCAAAATTTTCCGAAAATCTTGTCAAAACATAAGACTTTCAACCCCTCCTAACAACTCGGCGCCCCGGGCCATTCCCCCCCTGTACCCCACTACTTCGCGAGCATTCTCGCGTCACAATCCGCGGTCCGTCACTTTGGGTGTTGTTTCGAGTTTACTTTCCCAAACCAACGTCTCCCGTTTTTTTTCACGACAAGCCAAATGAGACAATGTGTGGACATCCGGCAATGCACGTAAAGAGCGTATTCGCCAAACCAATCTGTCCGCTGCTACAACGCGCCGACGGTGAATTTCTCTGCTGTTCCAGCGGCCATTTTCGACAAGGGGCTGTTGAACCAACTTTTTAGGATATACGGTCAACACCTGGACCAGGGTTTTTGTTAAGGTGTTTTCGGTCCCTAGAATCAGAGAAAATTATCATCGGATCCTAGAATCAGAGAAATCGGGACACTACTAATCCATACTGGGTACCTAACATTTTTCTTTAGAAAAACCCTGACCTGGACTGAATCTACTATTGCACTTTAACAACTCTGGCAAGACGATCGGGCTGTTTCGCACCGCAATCATGTTTGCGCGCGCGTGTGTGTGTTGCACGCGCTCGCACACACCCTCACTTTTTCGTGCGTAGAATAAAGGGGGGGGGACATCGTTCCAAAATCGTCGCGCCTTAACTTTTACGCGTTTGGAGAAAGATCGGCCAATCAGCGAAGCACACTACGTCGCAAACAAGCAATATGACAACACAAAGGGATGAATACCATGGGAAAGTCGACTAGCTCTTGCAAGGTCAAGTTGTTTATCTCTTCTTTCGGCATCTTCCAGTGCGGAGGTAGGAAATATCTGAGACACGTCCTGCGTTGCAAAGAGTAGAACAAGTTGAGACGGGGGCGTTTCGGGAGAGGTGGACATGGACGCTTTTTAAGGTTTAACCTTGCTGACCGCAAAGACGTTTCAAGAGGCCGAAAGTATTTTATCTTAAACGAAATACCGAGATGGTGGAAAAGCGGGGTTCTACTGTATTTTGAGAGGCCGTTGGAAAATTCTGAGACACAGTTGTAAAAATTTGAAAGATCGAAACGGTAAAAACATTTTAAAAAACACTGGTTACGGACACTAAGTTGCTATACTGTAAAGCAACTGTTAGTTTCGGCTTTTTGACCAACAACGACATGTATTAAGTACACGTACACACAACGAATTATAATCCAAATTATTTTGAATGACGATTTCTCGTCGCAAATACAAGAACTGGCTTCTTGGCCAATTACCTCAGCTTGCCGAGAGCGTTCTCATAATGCTCAATGTTCTTCGCATTGATTTTGTTTGAAGACGACTGGTCTGTTTCAGAAGAACAAACGTTATTTTGCATTCAAAAAATAACAAGAAGGTTCTTTTTTTAATGAAATAATAGACGTCTTTTTTACCGACATGCAGCTCACCATCCTAACATTACCAAGGCACATTTCGACCATAAGAACTCTGACGTGCACGCAGTCAGTTTGATCTGTGCCTCGCACACACGCCAAGTCGTGATAAGAGGGGGGGAAGTAATTACGTGATAAGGAGGAGGGGGTGCGCAATCGCAACAAACCGCGCGATTCAAGTTGAATTCGCACGTCGCCACTCAACCGTGTCGAACGGCGCAAACACAGCTCATTTTGAAACGTAAAGGGAGAAATAAATGCAAAATTAGGGTTTTTTCGTTTTTTTGCCAGGTGGCCTTGAAAATACCTTTCGCCCCACTCACCAGTTGAAGACGACCTCTTTGACTTGGCGGCCGTCCCGTTCGCGACCAGGTCGGAATGAGACACGAAACGAAAATCGCTCGAACCTTCCTCGCACCATTTATCGAATCGATCCTGAAGGACGAAGCGAAAAACAGCGATGCGTGAATGCGACGCCTCCATGACAACGGCGAGTCCATGGCAACGCCCGTGTACCATCAACCCATGTCCTCAACTCAAGACACACGACACATCATCTTGAGGAAGAGCAACAGCGGCACACTTCGGGAAAACATGGATTAACTGCGAAGTTCAGATCAAAGGCAGACTTTTTGCCGGGCCTTGCCTCTCGCTTGCAATGCTTTGTTGCTTAACAACGTTTATGACGCGACAAACTGCAGCACGCACCTGAGGATGCTGGTCGAACTTGACTTTGTACTTGGTCGGCTTGTCTTTCTTGACCTTGGTCGAGACGATGCGGCCAGGACGCCACTTGTCCCCCATGTTCACTTCGACCGCGGCCCCGACCTCGGTCTTGCCTTCAAAGAGAAGCGGCAGAGCTTGCGTGACGACATCCACATCCGGGTGCTTTTAACATTAGGATTACGTATTGCCGTATATGGACTGCGGCAAGCGCATGTAGCAGATGACAAGTAAAGCCATGAACTTAATGGACGCGCAACGCTTTCCGAAGTTAAAGACCTGCGGAGCTTTTCTTTCTCGGCTCTTGTTTCAGTAAGCGCAGACACTGGTTGAGCACTCCCTTAACGTATGTGGGGCTGGTGGGGGTTCACAAGGGATCTCTAACAGCAACGAGTTCGTAGAATTTATTTTAACAGCAGCAAGCTGAAGGCCCGAGGTATACCTTTCACGCTGGGGGCTTCTTTGTTTTCCTCGTCTTCCTCCTCTTCCTCTGTTTCGCTCTCAGACTCTTGCACGGCAATCTGAAGGAGTAACGGGTAATTTACGAGCAGGTGGAGATAAAACGGAGGACAGGCAATTACAAGGAAACGACACAAACAAGGCTACAACGAGAATCGCTTCTAGCTTCAGTGGTGCAGCTTTAAAGAATATCTCAACGCGTGCGCGAGGCTGTCTCGAGTGTGTCACATACCTTGGACCTTTTCCTTGGTATGCCTGAACCAGCACTGCTAGGGTGGATTGACGCTGACTTCTTGGCAACCTTTGACCTCTGGCCGTCAACAGACCGTCTCTGTGTTGACGAAAATGACAGTTTTCGCCAAATAATTATGAAAATAGTAAATGCGAAGCGAAAATGAGCAAGCACACACATGCAGTGTTAAAACGCAACACCTGTCTCGACTTAAATGCTCCTGGTCTTCAGCCTCTTTCAGCGCCAGAGTTCGCAAAACGAGTCTGCGCTTTACGGTGCAATTCAAATGCTTGTTTCGCAATGTTTACTTTCGAAACAAAAGGTTTACTGAGGGTTATTCATGTGCCGTTGCAAATGAAACAAGATGTACGCAAACCTTCAATCACCTCAACAGTTCACGGCCACCAAGCACCACAGTGAGATGATCTTCGCACTGCCGAATTATTTTTGGTTTGTGATGCTCCAGCACGGACCCGCTATCATTTCCCAACTTTTTTCTGAGTGTTGGCTAGTGGGCCCCCCTTCAGCTAAGTTTTCACCCCCTGGATCAAACCTCTAGTTACGCCAATGCTTGATACTTGCCTGGAATAAAGCCGCCTACCAGGCAACTGTCCTCATCAGGGCGAAGAATTTGCCAAAACTGGTCGGAAAGCCAGACTGGTGTTGTGGAGCCACAAAGGGCTCTGAGTTCAAGGATCACTGGCAGTAGCGCACCGCATTTGACCCAAGTAAAGCAAGTACACGTGGCAATCACAACCGAAACAGGTATTTGCGAACAGTGAACGACAACAGAGTCCTGTAAATACGGACACGAACCGTACCTACGCCTGCCACGCACCTTGTAACCCACGCTGGTCGAGCTCATTCGCGAATCTTGCGTCACTTGCCTACCGGAGCGCGACTTCCAGTTCTCCTCCTCGCTTGACTCCTCTTCGCTCGACGATTCGACGGACACGGTCCGGCGCCGGCGACTCGGTTCCGCCGCGACTTTGCGGATCGCGTCCCGACTGCTCGTGACCGTCTGTACTTTCTGCGAACGGCGCGAACAAGATGGCGACGTGAACCTTGTGACTTTGCGGCGGAGCGATTACGACTTCTCACGAAAAAAGGGGGGGAGGTAAAAATGCGGACTGATTCTATCATGTGGTGAAAAAATAACTTTCAACCCGAGATTGCTTGCAACTGTGCATGAACCAAGCAAGAGTCAATCTTTCTTTACAAGAACAGGCCTGCTGTTCAGGCAAGTTTCGACCCAACTTGCAGTTGTGAATTGCCAAAATCTTACAACTTGAATCACTTTTATTGTTTAACTACCCAAGATAATAAGGGCATAGATACAAACAAAAGCACTGACTAACGTTGTTTTCTGATTTTTACCACAAGTAAAATTTTACCACAGCGCTTAACTACCTGCCTGAAAAAAATTACTTTCAAGCGTAGAAGTCCGGCACTGGTTTATTATGTTCGGCTGCGCTATACCCCCATTTGTTGTACTTCCTTTGGAATGTCACGAGTGGAATGCGGTCGCCCACTCTTTGCTTTGCTGGCGGCTGTTTTCGCAGTGAATGCTTAACCTACCCTGGATTCAGGTCCACCATTCAAGGACTAGCGCAGTGGTTCTCAAATGGGTGCCACTTGGCTCACGAAGGGAGGAGTTTAAATTCGTGGGAGGAATTGGGGGGGAAGCTGTCGATGAAAAAACCTTACCCATTAATTATTTGTTTATTCAACACATAAAAAATGCACAGCGAGGTTGTACGCATGGACAAGCTGCTTTAACTGCAGTTACTGATGTTATAATAGAGCCTGCTTGGTGATTCATAATCGTCTATTGTTTCTGCACAGTAGGTGGCGTGAAAATTTTAAATATATTTTGTTAGTTTTGTTGGGGAGGAATTGAAAGCGTTTGGGTTTGTAAGGGGGGAACATGAAAAAAACATTTTAGAAANACNGGNCTAGCGGCTGTCAAGCCGGGGAAACGAAAGCGATNCACAACAACAACGACGCAATCACCCCAACAACTCACAGAAACTTTNTTGAGCTCCTTTTGCATTTTTTCCATTTTGTCTTCGAGTTCCAGTTTCTTCTGTTCGGCCGTCTTGGTCTCTTTGTGAAACTCGCCGACCGGTATCTGGGGGATCTCCTCGGTACAATCGCACCGGTTGTGTTTCGGATCGGGGTTCATCGAGCAGATCCAGTTGTCGGGGGGGTCTTTGCCGACCTGGTTCGACTGGAAAGGCAGCGTTCTCCACTTTAAACAACCGTCTGCGCGGAGAGAAACAACATTCGAGGAAAAAGGTTAATCGGTGGTGAACTGTAACAGGCTCAGCAAAGGTCTTCGCCGAAAAATCAGCCAATCGTATTTTTACGCGTGGTTTAAAACATGTCACGATTCAAAGAAAACAATGCGAGGATTGGTGAAATGGCAGCCAGGTCAAAGGTCAATAAGTCTGCCAAACGTTTGAAAAAAACAGAGAGAAAGGTAATCAAAGAGTGTGATTAACGCAAAGAAAGTAGGAAAAAGCAGCCTAAAAACACTACAAAGTTTTAATACGGACAGATAGAGTATACACTAATTTTAAAGCGTTTTTTTTTAACATTAGTAAATAAGTAAAACTAAAAATGAACCCTTCTTTATCCGCAAACACCAAGTCACTGACCGCACTGGATGACTTTGGGGAGGTGCATCGATCTCGCGCGGATGTACTTCGGCTCACTGGACGGGGGATCGTTCCAGTGTTCCGAAACGTAACCGAAGCTCTCCCAAAAGCCGAGGACACCTTTGCCCATCATCACTTTTGAGTCGTTCCAGTAGCACTGGAGGTGATCGCCTGAGGAGGGTCGGACATTTAGTTTCCACGGTTCGACCGAAATTCCCACTGGACTGCGCCGACGAACTCGCTTTCTTTTCAAGTTTCAAGAGTAGTTTCTCAACTTTACGGTGATCTTACAATTTTTCTTACTAGCCGCAGGACGTTACACATTTTTGAGGACGCAGAATTGGATTGGCAAAAAAAATTGCTTGAAGACAAAACAAACACACCCATAGCTTTGAGCAGATGTCGGAATTCTTTATTGTCGGCGAAATGTTGTTTGTTGTGCGTGGGTTCGAGCACCAGGTACGGGACGTTGACCACGCCAATCACTCCGGCACAGTTGCTGCCAATCAAAGAAGAAACGTGAAAAAGAGATCAGATCACGGAGTGAAAGCAAAACTATTAAAATATTGTAATTATATTTCGACAAACAAGGCATCGCCAGTAATCTCAGGATTGATTAAGAGATAACTGATGATGTTTTTTTTGGAGAAATCAATTTTTTCTTGAATTGCATGATTAAGTGACCCGATGCTGACTAGTTTCCTCATACAGACCTTTTATCAACGGACAGGCAGCCATGATATCGTCACTACTGTCCGGTAATATAGCTCAGCACTACGGCTGGTTCCTTGAGAGCACATAATTCTGCTAGAGCAGTGGTTCCCAACCTGGGGTACATGTACCCCTAGGGATACATTTGATCATCTTAAGGGGTACATTTATTGTGCAGCCGCACCAAATTAACTTTGAGTCGTAAAACGGAGTCCACCTTTATAGTTCTAAAATTCAAAAAGTTCTAATAAGAATTCAGTGGATTTTCGTTTTTTGACCCAGCCTTTTTGTCATAAAAAATTTTAGGGGTACATGCTCATCTGTCGTAATGCTGGAGGGGGTCATGGTCAGAGAATGGTTGGGAACATCCCTGTGCTTCACCCCAGAATACAGTATTCTGATTTATCTCCAATATGCATCGGCCAACTGTCGCTTAAGAAATTGAGATGGATGGAAAAGTGTGAAGTTCTCCGACTTAAAACAGCTGCAAAAATAGATACGGCGGAGGCGCAAAGTGTACAAATATCTTGAAAACGTAAATTTGCAAAAATGACTATAGCCTTCAAACTGACGCAACAGCAGCATGCAAACAAGTACTGCTACTGGCAAACTTACACTCCGCCGTTAAGTTGCGGACCGGTGCGTTCGTACATTCGGATAAGGCGGCTGCAGTTGTATATGAACATTCCGTAGTACTTGCGGTTCTCCAAATTAAACCCAAACACAAAATCCAAGGTCTTCCGATCTTTCAGTTTCCTGTGATCGAACAATCAACAACGGTGATGACGCGGAACACGTACCGATTTTCACGGTCGCCATTTTTCACGGCCGCCATTTCTGCCCAACCGCATATTCCGATAAGTCTCAAAGCAGAGCCAGACTTATTCGTTTCTTGTTGTTATTTGTGAACGTTGCAAAATTTAAAAGTATATTCCTCTTGGAAGCATATATATCTATATCAAGGGTGCAAAAGTGCGGTCACCCACTTGCGCCGCGCGACCAAAACCTTGGAGTGTGCGAACGTCTTTTTTACATTTTATACGTTATTTGTTGCATATAAATGCTGTATGGCAAAGCTTTCATGTGTGCGCTGCTAACATTCACAGAAAATTTTGCGCCCCCTGATCTACATCGATGGCGTCGGAAAGGGGGTGGCAGGAGGCCTTGCTCCTCGGATTTTGAAATCTGATATTTTCTCAACAACTGTTTTGTATAAAAATGTTTTGCTCTTAGTTTCCAGTTGATATAACGGAATTTCAGCACTGTTGCCCCCCTGGAAAACATCCTTCGTCCACCCCCATTGGAAAAATGTACTATTTTTACATAACAGTTCGAGGGCCGGAAACCTTGCGTAATGTTATTGTTTCAGTACACGTATATTACATTCTGCCGTATCAACAAATTTTTCGCAAATATATTATTTTTTCATCATTGAAAAAATGTATTTGCGACCGGATGAAATGGCTCCGCGGGCCAGATTTGGCCCGTGGGGCGGGGCGTAGTTTGGAGACCCTGACGTAGACAAATAGAGCATTCGTAATAATACGGATACTTGCGTGATATGAATCGACCCAGTGTAGTTGTCAATTTCACCGAGTACCGGTGTACGGGTTCCATCAACTGGCGAGTTAACTCGATTTTTCCAAAACGATTCTATCGTTTTATTTGAATAAGAGCTGATTTTTGCGTACCAACCCACCAGAAGGCGAAATATAAATTCTACTAAGATCTGAGTGTCTGATTCTTAGCTGTGAAAACGATTCCTTTCGACAGACAGTGACGATTCATCGTTGTTAGGGATGCATATAATGGAATATCGAATCCTATGGATTCGAATCATTCAGTATTCGAATCCAAATATCAGTGTTTTTTCGAATGTTTAGATCCGAAATAAACTTGGATTAAATAAATGTGAAAAATTGCAAAGTTGGCAAAACAAATAATTTCAATAAATTTGCAGTGGCACTCTTCGCGCTCTGAGTACGAGAAAAAAACACTCAATAAGCTCACGGCACTGCGCAGTGACGTAACGAGCTAATTAACAGGTCGCGTGATCGCTGAACGGCATTCTAATCCTCTGTGCGGTCCAGTGGCGTAGCCAGCCCAAAATGTTTGATTTTAGGCGAATAACACTATTTTGTTTAGAAAAACGCCTCTCAAAGCTAAAAATTTTTTTTGGGGGGCATGGCCCCATGGCTACGCCTATGGTGCGATCAGCTCATTTTGCTCCGAACAAGTTATTCCGGTATAGGATTCGATATTCTGGATTCGAAATAAAGATTCCAGAATCTCCTAATGTTTCATAATGCACATCGCTAATCGTTGTGGAAACTCGCTCGAGTTAACTCGCCAGTCGATGTTAACGTTACTCGAACTTTCCCACTACGATTCGACACGCAAACGCACTTCTTTTTGAAATTGGCTTCTTCCTTCTTCGAATCGCACAATCGTCTGCACCCGACCGCTTTATCCTGAGCGACACGGAGCGCGGCCAAGTCTTCTTTTCTCGGTTTCGCTTTCATGTTAACCTTCTTCTCGAGGTCGCGCTTGACGCTTTCCATTTCTCTCGCTTTCTCCTCCGCTACGGATTAAAAGAAATGCTTTTACGGACCAAGGCTTAAAACCGTCATTCTGCCGCAACCAGCTTCGCGCCAATGGAGCTCAAGCCATGAACTGAAAATAATAACCAAAAACATCCGGAACTTTATCGAAAAATGGATTTTATGCCGTTTGTTCGGCAAAGTTAATTTCGTTGACTTGGAGCATTTTGCAAGTGATAGGTCGCTCGACATACATGAACTCCAACATCAAGCAAAACTAATTCGTTTCTTCTGCAAAAGCGGGCAGGATTTTTCTGCATTGCGGATTTTCTTAAAACAAACATCGGTTCCAAGCTTATAAAACTAGCCAGCTTCTCGGGAGAAATCTGTGGGACGTTTTCTTACTTCGATGCAAACCAACGAAGGGCCAGGGGAGCAAATGGCGAATTTATCCGCGTACGGTCGTTTCACCCAAAGCCTGGCTCAAAATATGATGCAAAACTTTTTGAACAAACCTTATTCATTGATAAAAAAAACACGTTCAACGTCCTGCGAAATCGTTCTCTTTCTCACATTGTCACTGTTCCTCGCATCCTCATGCTTGGGGCGCGACCCACAGTTTTAGTAAATTTTTGACACAAAATATGCGACATGTTCACGTATAAATGCGGTACTTTTGCCAACGACGAAGAAATGGTGAGATTTTGCTTTACGACAACGCAATAGGCCGCCGATCAAGAGCTGCTTAGGCAGCGCGAAAGTTTTCCATCGACGCTTCGAAAACAAGGTACCCACTTGTTGTTCAGTCGCCCGCAAATGACAAAGATGAGGCCGAACACAAGTGCGAAGGTTGCACGCCGGTGAGCTTTGAGAGCGTTTAAAGTAGCAGTAACAACACCGGTTATGCGCCATATGTGAAGGACAGACAGCATCAGACAAACGGCATTGTGGGTAATGACGACTACGAACCCAATCTGCATTCGTGTTCCGCTTTCGCGACCTCTTCTTCGGAGCGCTTCTTGAATCTCGTCGACGAAAACTTATACATTCTGTAAAAAAATAAGGAAGTCGGTCTGTCGATTGTCGTGCGATGGATTTTTCCCGGCTGACACCGTCGCATGCATCGCGAACACGCGACGACAGAAGAGCTGAAGATGAAAGCCAGGAGGGAGTTTGAAATGTGTGTATCGAGCTGATCATCAAAGAAATAAACTCTATCTAGTACAAAGACCGACTTTAATGTTTTACCTGAAGCCTAAAAGCGACACATTAAAGCTAAAACATATTCAGGAACAAGAGCAAACTTAATCGTCGACTCTTCAACAAAGCCGACGTCGTCGCAACCACTTTCACTTTCAACTGAGTCAACGAAACCATCTTTTTGGCCTCCTTTCATGTAAACAAAACATGGTGAGTAGCTGTGGCATAACTGACGGGGGAAGAGGGGCAAATCGCTTCCCTGGCAAGCTAAATGTAAAAACCGGGCCCCCACTTCTACTTCGGTTTTAGTATTCTTTTGGTTTTCAGTGGGTTGTTGTTTTTTTTTGCGATTTTCGGAGTGTTTTCCGGTGAGTTAGGGCTTAGTATAGACATCCGCAACACCCGGATTTTCTATCATTTCTCAATTTTTTTGAGTGTTGGCTGGTGGGCCTTCTGCAGTGGCCAGTGGGTCCCTTTCAGCTAAGCTTTCCCCCCTTGGCTCAAACCTCTAGTTACGTCACTGTTGAGCAGTACCCACCCCCCAGTCAGGAACAACTGCCGACGTAAGTTTCCGACAAACCCAACGATGCTGCGCGAAACAAACGAAGGTTGGACGCAAGCATACGTCACATGCCACCGCGGTGCGTCACTGAGCTCACCTCGGCTTGTAGAGCGTGCACGCCAGTCGTTTGGTCCGGATCTTTCTCCCCTGCACGTACACTTTCATGTGGGGGTCGAGGTACAGAATTGACGCGTAGGCTTTGAAGGAAACGCGCTCTGGCCAGTTGCTGCTCAAGAGTAAAGAAAAAAACAAAACAATATGAAACATGCGGGAGTGAGCCAAGAAATTGTGTAATTTTTGTCACAGAGCGCACGTTTCTGACAGTCTTTGTAAAAGATTAGTATGGGTGATAAGGTGCGTATGCTCGTGAGCAGTGTTCCCTCTGAGAAATTTTACACTGAGCAAATGTTTGTTTTAGCGAGCATGCCGTTGCGCAACCGTGCGTAGACACACAACCAATTAAGCGTTTCAAGGGTTATGCTATATATGCAGGATATTAAATCTGGAATGTTGCAAGTGCGCGAGAATGAGATTTCGCTGCGCAAATGGTCTGGTGGCACTGTGCAGTTGAGCACCTAAGAGGGAACATTGACCATGAGGTTCCAGTGTTCAGTTGCGTTTGTCAGAAGTAGGTAAGGGTAGATTTTTAGTTGAGCTTATCTCACAATGGTAGTCTCGATGGAACCCACCTGAAACGAGTAGCAGTAATCGAATCATTTGTTACCGAAGGAGAAAATCCTGCAAAAATTCGCGACCGATCGTGAAGTGTTTACGAAGATGAAAGACTTTTAGACTATAGCAATGTGCGGAGATGTGGCCGCGGTTTGATGAAGAATTCAGCAACTTCCCAAGAATTAGAAAATGCAAGCTTAAGAGGTACGTCTCATTTCGGCCGCCCACAACTCCCGTTAATAATAGTTGATAGACGCACATTATTCATGAATCAGCAGGTGACACAGTTCGAAGCAAGCCAGGGCAGTGCTCACAACGTTCTTATTCGCTTAGTTATTCACAAGTGTGTTCCAGTTGGATACCAAGAAAGCTGGTACGTAAGCGCGAAGCTGAAAGGGTTGACCGGTGCGCTGCATTCCGTAGAGACGCAACGCATTCTTCGGAAGAATTACTGTGAAACTTGGATACACCAGCAATTCAGCATGAAACAGGGCTGTGCAGGCGAAACTCAAATTTCAGGCTTCTGCGCTTGGTCCAGTTTCTGGCAACTGAAGTTTTTGGCTCCAGCTCCAAAATGATTTGTTCCACTGAAAACTGAAACCATTGTATTATTTGCACAACTCGCCTGCCCCACAAACTGGGGCTGTGGAACCGGAACCCAAATTTCAGACTCCGGCTCCACAATCTAAAGTTTTTTGGATACGGCTCCACTCATCCCAAATTGCTTGGGCTCCGGCTCCACAGCCCTGACCTGAACCAGAACCCAAACGGCAATCGATACATCGGCGCTTCCGAAACCAAAACAGTCAAGCTGGAAAAATCATTCCCAATGTCTTCTGGGATGGCAAGGGCTTGTTGTTGATTTCTTGCCAAGTGGAGAAACAATAAAAATTGATGCATACATTGAGACCTCCCGAAAACTTGGAGTTAGAATCCGACTGGGAAAAATCCTATTTGGAGATGACTGAATATTTTCCCCAGATGACAATCCCCGATCAGACACAAGCATCAGAACAAGGGATGTAATCACTGCCCTCGGATCGGCGCCTCTGCCGCGTCATCCGTGCTCACGCGAATAAGGACCTTGGAACTACCATTTCGTTGGTGTAATAGCTTCCCAAAACTTGGTGTAATAGCTTCCCAAAACTTGCTGTAATAACCTCCCAAAACTTGGTGTAACAAAGGCCGCACTGAGAGGCAAACACCATGGCAACGATGAAGCAGTGAAAATTGCTATCAAGAAATTAACTTGTCGGCGACATCTGAATTTTACACCAGCGGAATGCCAGTACTCTATCGAAAATAGAGTCCAGCAGCTGCCAANAAGGGGGTAACTACGTTGAGAAGCAAGGATACCACCCCCAGAAATATTTTGTGAGGTTCTCTATTCTGAATGTTGNATAAAAATGCTTGCTTTTCCACTCACCCCGTACCTGCAANACTAAGCGATCGATAAAACCTGTGCGCAGGCGCTCGTCTCTTTCGGGCATACGTGCAAATGTTGNGTATGCCTACAAAGCGGTTTCCAGGTACGAAGCATAATTTTGGAGCACAAAGCACGCAAAAGCAACAAAGTTAAACATTCCTGAAAGCCGGTGTCAGCGGCAAGTCTTGCACGAAATGATGTGAAGCGGTTTTGACTCGAATCTGCATGTGCGGCGATGTTCTGTTGTCATTATATTCAGTTCTTCTCACGCCATGCGATACGCCAAGCCCGGAATAAAAGCCATTTCTCAGAGAGAAATGCCTCCAAGACATTCACTGAAGCAAAAAGCTGTTTTGGCAGCAGTGAACATAAGAAGCACTTCTATGTTTCACAAGTACCTGTGGTGTCCCAACATCGTCAAAATTCGGGGGTGCTCGCTCAGGTTGTTAAGAAAACGACATCATCAACCAGGTACAATTACTCCCCCCCAAAAAAAAAATTATTCCTAAGTAAAAAACAACAGCACAGAACAGCGAAAACGCAATTTGAAGTCTGACCTGTCATCTTCAGGATCCATTTCGGACATGCGAATATCAGTAGGATCCGTTTTGACGTCCAGTTCCGTTTCACCAGAGTCAAGAAGTTTTAAATTGTAGATNATAATTAACGTACCTGTAACAACAGTTGGGCGCAAGTAACGCAAAAGAACGTATGCAGAGCGCCCGCCACGACACGTGCGGGGAAACCTTTCGGTGGGGGTCGGAAGCCGCCAAAAATACGCCCTAAGAAAGTAAGCTTGCGTTACGTAAATGCAAGCTTCGATAACGGTTCGTGATTCGCAAGGACGCTTTGTTAGCAGTTTCGTCTTTCTCCCTCGTCTCGACTCGGGTATGTTCGAAATCAAGATATCTTTCTAAAACTTTTGCAACGAAGCCATTCACGGACGGTGAAGCAAATGAGGCAATTTGCGGATCGAAACAAGCGAAGGGTAAACGGACGAGTGGTGGGGGAGCAACTTGGCGCAGAGTTGCAAGTCGGGCCAGGTTTCGGGCCTGCATACACAAGTTTTCTGTACCATTCAAAGTAACGATTTTTTCTTTCTTGAAGTACTTTTGTTATGGTCAACGCGAGAACTTCTGCGAATGAACTGATTGCGATTTTCTTCACTTAATTCATTTGGAAACACAGCTGCGTTCTTTTGTTCTCTGCTCGGATTAGTCTTGCACTCCTTTTGAGAAGGCGACCGCGGTGAGGAAATTAGCACGTGATGGCGTTGTTTCGAAAAGATCAATTACTTACGCGATTCTTGGGTTGTTTCAAGGAACGATGGCCTACTAACCGGCTTTCCATGCCTATAGCGCTACCCGAAATAGTTCCTTTTATGCCTAGAGTGCCATTTTTTATCTTGAGAAACATTACATTCCGCAGTATTATCATTGACTAACAAGCTACGTTCGTGCTTGTTTATGTTAATGCTTTCGTCAAGGTGATTGCTATTTTGGGTGTGACAATGCCGTGTACCTGCAGCTACACCCGTACACTACATTTATTGATATCGCGCAACTGCGCGATTATCCTGACTCACTCCGTGAATTTGGCTTTCGGGCTTCAAATATAAATATCTGGCTCGATTCGGGCTTGTTATTTCAGGCTCGGGTCGCATTCGGGCTTCAAAATGAGGCCCGTTTATAGCTTTGACTAGGCACAACGCATTACGTGCTTCACGACACGACACAAATTCTCGCAATGTCCTTAGAAAATCACGTTAGATATACATCAATGAATGGTGTTCAGTCACCGACGCTACGCTTTCTAATTCCAGCACCAGCCTTGATCCACTCTTGTAGAGTTGAAACGTAACTCGCATCCATTTACACATCAGTTTATGACACAGCTGAAACGTCACTCGCATCCATTTACACATCAGTTTATTACACAGCTAAAACGTAACTCGCATCCATTTACACACAAGTTTATTACACAGTTGAAACGTAACTCGCATCCATTTACACCGAAATTTATTGCAAAAACGGGGCGTTCGACCCCCGATTCACAACGGCTTAAACCAACAACAAGACTGCAAAAATAACTAACTGTGCAAAACAAAACTAAAATTCGGAAGCAGATTTTCCAAAAGTCACCAACAGCCTAAAACGCTTAAATTTAAATTTCAAAGCTATCAAATTCAGTTCCACAAATGGCTTTATTCGTAATTCCAGCTTTTCGTGTTTTTCACGCGCACTACTGGACAAACATAAAAATCAATACTGGAGCCAAAATTCGTGGCTACGTTTGAACAGTCACAGCATCTCACCGGTTCGGTCCTTGATTCGATCGAATTGCTTCTGCAGATCGCGCTCTGTGTTGAACGGCGAGTATTTCAAAATCAGTCCGAGTTCCATGTCGAACTGGCAACAAACATTCAAGAACCGGTGAGCGGAAAGCGTCTGAGCAAATCTCAGCTGAGTGCGCTCGTGGCGATCGACACGGCAGCTGGAAACAGGCGCAAAGTTTGGGCAGCAGCATGAAGGAAATTGGACAGATAGAGACCTTTACGACGCAGGGATCATTTCCACAGAAGATTTTGTTAGCTAGCAGCAGACTCGTGTAAAATTTGCGACCGGCTTGCACGACAAAGGCATAATTAAAACGTCTTCATGCTCCCTGCTTTCAAGCGCTGATTCTGCTAACTTTCTATGAACTTTAAATACTTTTAAAGCTGCATTTTACGCCTTCCAGGACGTGTGTTTTTTCCATGGCAAGTTTTACTCATTGCATCGAAAGGGCACGTTGAGCAAATACCTTCTAAGACAGTTAAACTTGCTGCAAGAACAACTTTATGACGGTCGAAGTGATACGGCTAAGGCATGAGCAACGTGCTCAACACCTTAAACAAACCTCTCTTTTTACCCCAGTAACACATTTGGGTGTGTAAATGTGCCTCACTTGCGCCATACTTGTGAGTGCGGCTATTACATTCGCTTTTTCTTTGTACTGCGTTGACATATTTGAGGCTTCTGCCTATCTCTAACGGGATCAGAAGCTTAGTTGCCCGTCAACCAGTGGTTTTCAACCCGTGGGCCATGGCCCAGTGATCTGCCAATGGCCATGACGCTTTTTTCAGTGGGTCACAGAGCTTGGCACAAATCAGAATTAAGGCATTATGAGACTTGCATAATGATGTCATTATGATCAAATAAGATAGACAAATAGCAAACAATTCGATCTGAATGTTTCGTTTGTGACATAACTCTTACTTAACTGAAGCTGTATTTACGAGAATTGCTATGGTATGGCATAGCGTTGCAATTGTTATAGCACAGCAGCAAATGTTAAGTTAAAATTATAGAAGTGTTAAATCTACGCGATAATTTAGTTTTGGGCCACCACCAATATCTTGCCTAGTTGAATGGACCGTGAACAGAAAAAGGCTGAAAACCCTGCCGTAAGCCATTACCTGAAGCGTCAAAGCACCGACCGATGAAAAACACCTGCATTTTTGCAGCTGTTTTTTGAAATCAAATACAACTAGTCGATGAAAATACCAGTTCTGTTTTTCGCGGCATTCGAGAGCACTCACTCGCTCCTGGCCGCCGAACTGCAGAACCGGACGGCGCGAGTCCGCATCCCAGACTGGCATGGGAACGATGATGCTGTCGATGTTCTCCTGGTCGTGGAATGTGCGCGACAGCAGGAGACACGAGAGCTGACGGCCTTTTTTCGTGAACAGGATAAAGTCGTTTCCGATTCGCATCGAGCCCCTGTGGGAAAACATTCGCGCTGGATTGCATTGCGAATATACCGATCGCACTGGACACCAAAGTTGCAACTGGAGTCAGTTTACTTCGTAACCAACGAAACGTAACGAAGCGGTCCGCAACCAAGCGATGCGTGACTGAGCGCAGCGAATGGGTCTCTGCCAAAAATGCGTCGTACATCCCAAACTTGTGAGAAAACTCAAGATGAATTTCAATTTTCATCGAAATCTTATTTCTGTCTGGGTTTGTGCGGCGTAACTAGTGAACGTCGGTGAACTGTGACTTGGCAGTGCCGCCGTTCCAGACGACGAACCTTCTCCCTACTCTACTCCTTGGAGAGTGTCAACAGCATCTTCTGAACTTATCGCTAGATCAACCATGCCTCGGACTTTCTCCCCAACGCAATTACTCACTGTGTCTCGTGGTGTACCCATAGCATACAGCAAACATAACAACACAAGCGAAGCATTTTGGTAAAGCACTGTGACTATATTCGCAATGAAGCCAAAGGATCTATTGGACAAAATTTTGGCGTTGAAAAACCGGAAGAGTAATGGGTTTGTAAGTCACATCGGGTTAAAATACAAAAACTTGCTACTTGAGGGTGAGCCATGAGCATCAAATTTCGAGCCGATTAAGTCTCAAATTAAACACCAAGTATTTAAAAAATCATTAATTAAACACTAAGTACTTTCCAAGTTAAACACCAAGTATTCCCTAAAGCACTGCAAACAAGAAAATCACACGTATTATACAAGTGTTGAAAAATTAATTTTATAGATATCCTCAAGTAATTAGTCTCTGCAATGGCGACGCATTCCAATCAATCAGCAAATTTTTTAACAGGACACCGATGTCACGTAACTACTACACGCATCCTCAGTTCTGAAATCTGCAAGAAAAAAGCTATACGGGTGAAATACTTAAAGGACCAAAGCAAGAGCATAGAAAGAAAGCAAACTCCAGACTGAAATGAATATATCGAAACAATAGCTGCGACAAGTGCCAACTGGAAAATAGGCCATTCGCGTGAGACTGCTTTCACAAAAGCTAGGCAACTATTCGACGCCAAGTACAGAGCAATGAAAACACAGCTACGATCAACGCGGCAGTGACTCGACCACAGGGGGCAGCGAGATGCGCAAGCAGAAAAGCGGTTGTGAGTTCGCGAGGTTGACTGACGTATTCTCGGGAGGATCTTTGAAAGGTAATGCTGAAAAGGTAGGTACAAATGTAGGTAAAAAAACTGGATGTATGGTAAGAAAGGGGATCAAACCATTCGGCAAAGCGGAATGGCAAAATAGATATATATATATAGGAACGTCACAAACTGACTTATTTCTTTTGGTAGCTCTGGGCCGTTTTGATTTGTCCTCTGCTTTTTTTAGATTTATCCATGCTTATTTTCATACTGTTTTAAATCATTGTTTGATCACGGAAGTTTTTGCTTTAATTTTAGTTTGTTTACGTTTTGTTTATTTTTTCTCTTTTTTTCTTTTTGTGGAGTGTTTTAACTGACTGCTATACAGAAGTAGTACTACTGTCTATGTACATATAGATACGTACTTCCGGTAGTTTTTAGATATTTCAGGTCGGACACGATTTTTTAGCGTGCTACACGAATAGCTACAACCCAGCAAAAACGCCTNGAAGACATTTTTATCACAACATCGTTTATTCGGACAATGTCGTTAGTGACCAACAAAGCTTCATGGTTTCCATCTGCATTGTGTTGAGATCTCCTGAACATGCTCTCTAGAAGTTACGAAGACACGCTATTTGCTGCTTGCCCTTACTTTGTCATGGCCACATATTGCTTATGCTCAATGTTGTGGAGTGCTTTGTGGCCTTGCCATCTAATGGAAGGTTTTGGGATGGTTTTACTTCCAATACTTCGACTTGTTTATAGCCCATGACTAGTCACAACCATTCATAGACACCCCAGGTGGCTGTGTCAGTGTATTTAGCAAGTACTTTATAATCTTGTCTATAGAAAGGAATCCTTTCTCAGCAAAGAATCAGACACTACGATCTTACGGAGTATATGTTTCGCCTACTAGGTAGGCATCATCAGCTCTTATTCTAATAGAATCTTTATACAACTTACGCGCTGTTTTTTTTCATTGAGACATTTCGGTCAGTTGCCTCACAGTTGTATTAAAAGTAGAAATAACTGAGCAAAAGCAACTATCAAGTGTATAATGACGTAACAAACAAAAATAAGAATGGAGTAGGCTACCTGCAGGATGCGTGAGCTGCTTTTTTCGGTCATAGATCGAAATTTGTTTGAAATGACCAAAAAAATTAAGTCATTCCGGTCAGAATGTCTGAAAATACAGGCTAATGAACACTGTTACACCGACTTTTAATGATGCTGGTATTGCACTCCGGTAAGCCGCTCAGGCTTACACAACACATTCAAACTGTTGGGCTGCCCTAAAATTCCACCTTCCATTCTTGTAGCGTTCCACGAAAAAAGGAAGGCAACAGTCCAGTGTGACGGCTTAAAATGTCTACAGTTTTTCCCATTTGCAGAAGGGTCAAACAGGGTTGCGTCCTGGCCCCGACACTGTTCGGCGTCTATTTTTCAGCTCTTCTCGCCCACGCTTTCCCAGGAGGACGGAGTAATATTTCATACTCGTAGCAGGGGCGGGTTGTTTAAGCTTTTCCGGCTGCGAGCGAAAACCAAACCAGGCGCGTACTGATTCGTAAACTGCTGTACGCTGACGACTAGGGCAAGTCATTCAAATTCTGAGTATTTACGAACTTCTCTTCACAGCTTCGTAAATACTCAGAATTTATGTAGTACGATGTTTTGAGCTGGTTCCAGGAATTTTCTGTTGCAAGTTTTTGCAACTTTTTTCTTTTTTACATGTAACTGTTATCAAGTATTACGCAAAATCTAAAACAGTTATTTCAAAAAACTGTTTTAAAACTATTTTAGCAAGTTCTTGAGATCGTTAATGCTTTCGAAGGTGCAGGACAGTTCGTGGCTGGTTTTTTCTTGGCTGAAACATTTCCGTCATTTTTAACAGAGACATTTTGGTCACTGAAATATTTCGGTCATTTGTCTGGCAATTGTATTAAAAATCGCCATAAAAGTGTTTTTAGCCTATATTTTCCAGCATTCTGACCGAAATGACTGAAGCTTTTTCGGTCATTTCAAAAACGTTTCGGTCGATGACCGAAAAATGACCAAAAAACAGGTTAATGGTGAAGCGAAGGACACAGTCGCGGCTGAAAGCCTTCCTAGAAGCGAAAGAGAAATTTACCAATGTTATATCAAACTCGTTGATGAAATACAAAGAACAGAGAGTTCAGAATATACCATTGCTCCAGCCTATGAAAGAGAATACACACTTGACTTTGGCAGCGATCCAGCTGGAGTAAAATTGTATTTGGATCACCGACTCGAACTGAATGGTGATCTAAAAGTAAGAACTGTATGCTGAATTGTTAAATTGCCAAGCAACTTCATGCAGTGTGGAGCGAAGTTTTAGCATGCTACGCAAACTTTTGGCAAAAGATGGCCATTTCTCCCCAGATAATGTTTGGAAATATTTAGCATTATATGTAAATAAATCGCGTGAGCAAATCACTGTCGTTTAAAATGCTCGTGCATAAACGCCAAATTTTTACTGCAACTTTTGTTAAAAATAAATGCAAATTTCTCACGATTTTATTGCAACAAAAAATTGTCCTACTAATGACGCTTCTCCAGTTGCTCACTCCGAGACGCATCTGCAAAACCTGTGCGATCGTTTCGCTAAGGTCTGCACTGACTTCAGCTTGAAGAAAACTGACGCAATGCCCTCTGGAGACCCAAACCATTACGCATTCTCATCAACGGCTCACTACTCATAACAGGGGCGGGAAACGTGCGGCCCACGTTGATATTTAATATGGTTTGCATCAAAATTTTCGTCACCATAGTTACAATACAACACCGCGTCAAAACGAAACTCCATGACAAGAAGACACGTAGACAGTAAGTCAAGAAAAGTCTCTCTCGCTCGTTGATGTAGTTTTCTCTTCTTATTTTCCTCTGACAATAAAGGTAGAATTTCAAGATAAATTGTATTAATTTTTACGGCCCGTCAGCGATATTTTACGATTCATTAACCTCTTCATAGAACAGCTTACCCATCCCCGGCTTAAAATGTTGTCGAGAAGTTCTCTTATCTGGGATCTGTTGTCAACTCTTTTAATAGTCTGAATGACAAAATCAAACAACTAATTGAAAAGGCTTCGACCCAGAGTTGTGAGGCGGGCCGGGCTAGGGCTGGGTTCTGGCTTAAGTTCTTCAAAATATTTCGGGCCTGAATACAAAACTTTTTTACGACATTCAGAGCAATGATTTTTTTCTTTCGTGACGTACATTTGTTGCACTCACCGCGGTGCGATTATTTCTGTGAGTGAAGTGATGGTGATTTTTTCTTCAGCATTCTGTTTCAAAACACAGGTGTGTTCTTCTGTTCTCCGCTCGGATTAGTCTCACACTCCGTTTGAGAAGGAATGACAGTGAGGAAATTAGCACGGGATGGCATTGCGTCGAAGAGATCAATCACTTGTGATTCTTGGCTTGTTGCAAGAAACAATTGCCTATAAACCTGCTTTTTATGCCTACAGCGCTACACAAGATAGCTTCTTCTATGCATACAGCGCCATCGTGGATAGTTTCGTGATAGCTCCATTTATTCTTGAGAAACATTACATTCTGCAGCATTATCGTTGACTAGCAAGGTAAGTTTGTGCTTGTTTAAGCCAATGTTTTGGTCATGGTGTGATGAGACCGTGCACTTGCAGCTATACCCGTACACTACGTATTTTGATACTCACGCAGTTGGGCATATCTTGACTCGCTCGGTAAAGTTGGTTTTCGGGCCTAAATCAGGCTTCAAAAATAAATGAAGGGCTCGGTCCGGGTTAGGGCTTATGATTTCGGGCTCTGGCCGGAATCGAGCTTCAAAATGAGGCCCATTTGCGACTCTTTTCGACCAATTTAGGGAATCTCAGTTCTCGAGTTGAGTAATCCCCACTTCACTATCAAACAAAAGACCAGGGTCTACTCCGCGTGCGTACTGAGTGTTTTGCTATACAGCAGCAAGACATGGTGCACATACCGCCGCCAAGAAACCCGTCTCAACGCATTTTATTCAGGTGCATCTGCTCCATCCATGGTGTCTCGTGGAGAAACAACGTCCCTAACTCTACCATCCTGCATGTCACTGGTTCATGAGACTTCATCACTGAGGCAGCGACGTCTGCGCTGGCCGGGTCACGTTCGTCGTATGGGATACGGCCGCCTGCCCGACCCAGCTTACCCGAGGAGCAGCAGCGGGGAGCTAAAATCGAGACACGCGTTAGTGTCTACTGCGCAGGAACTACTCGATTCCGTCAACAGCACGCTGGATAGAGCAAATTTAGAACAAGGTGNGGGGAGNAAAACACCACCAGACACCGTGATNTCGTTACTGACGTCAAAACCAACCCTGGCCTNTTGGAATGTCCCTCGCAAGATCGGTGTGGGCCGCGTTTGACCGCCTTCGTACTGGTGTCGGAAAGTTCAACTTCAACAAGTACAGGAGGAACCTGGCTCCATCAACACCTCGTGAGTGTGGCGCCGAGGCATAAACCTCAGACCAGATCGTCCTTAATGTCCCAGACACCGACCTCCAAACGAGACTTATAGCCTGGTGGTTTTCGACGATGAAACCATGAACTGGTTGCTCAATCCGTATCAAGAAGTTCAGCTTTGCAGAGTGCTTTGAGAACAGACTCACACGACACGACGATTTATTCATAGGATGGCCTTTTTCTTTGCAAAGCGGGTAGTTGGTGCTGCATTCGTTTTACTTGTATTTTGTTAGCTGCTAGCTTTACTGTTTGTGGGTTTTGTTTAAATCTATTGAATACTTTATGCATTTCGTAGAGCTGATGTCTGCTAAGAAACCAAAATATACGCTCGGTAGTCACGATACGGTGTGATTAACTGCTGTGGACGCATTCCTTTTAATAGATGCTGTT
>JGI24158J21664_10001880_pt1 | contig 24534 bp, 15 predicted proteins | sample Ectturendosymbi3_FD_21664 | JGI IMG/M metagenome (IMG submission 21664) | reverse complement strand
GCATTTACATCGATTTAAAACAAGTTTCCGTATTCCTGGAAAGTGCAAGTAGGGTTTATGAATTCATCTGAAAAAAATTATCACTTTAAGTAACTAATACAACTGAAGGTCGGGGTCGGTCCGGAGTCGGAGTTGGAGTTGGATAATCGAAATTGCCAGGAGTCGGAGTCGGATGACGGGACTTCCGACTCCACAGCCCTGCTTTTAAACACCCGTGAATCAACTAAACTTAAATGTTGGTTATATAAAAATTCCCAAAACGCATCGTCGGCCGCACAAAATGCCCTCGCGTGCCGCGTGTTTGAGACCCTGGTACTAAACAATGAAGCACTAGGCAAAGAAATCATCAACAGTGCAACATTCGGCAGAAGTGAAACGGAACGGAATGTCAAAACTTTGGAAACATTTTTGTGACTGAACTATTGAAGGTATGCCGGTTCTGGGTTGTTGAACGGAACGGTAACAAGTGTTCGTTTGATGAGAAAAGCCGTTCGTGTTACAGAAAAGTATTTTTTGTTCTGGCATACCGTCTTCCATTAAGTGCGGTCCAATAGGCGTAGCCAGGGGGCAATGCCCCCAAATTTTTAGAATATCTAGTCATTTTTTGCCTTGAGAGGCGGTTTCTCAAACAAAATAGCCTACTGTTGCTCGCCTAAAATCAAACATTTTGGCCCCCCCAATTTTCGGCTGGCTACGCCACTGGTGCGATCCACACTCAATTGATTACCAAAAAGCTTTGGATATTTTCGTGTGCTTTATGAACTAAATAAAAGACAATTTTCTGCTATACAACAGGATTTGTCTTCGCGCGTAAGGTTTCGCGACAATTGTTCTGCCCCTCGCAGTGTTTTAGGCTCAACATTCGTCTCAATATACCAGGTATATTGCGAGTTACCATTATTGTTTTGCTGTAAGTTCTTTTCGCAGATACCCTCGCATCTGTAAGGCAAAGGTTTCACAACAATCGTATATTTACTCCACGCAGGTACTGTAACAGTTGTGCGCTAACCGAGGAAGATAGAGAAGCGCATTAAAAATTCATTACTATGTGTTCCCTTATCTAATTAGAGTAAAGTTACTGCACATGGAAGTCAGTCCTTATTCTGATGTATATTTTCGACTTTATTCTTGGGTGTATTGCGTCAGAACTTATCAGTGATGGTGTCATAGTTATATCAAATCGTACTGTTTGCTAATTTCCCCGCTTGTCCGTTTATCGGCTTGTTTTACGTCATTGTACCTAGATTCATTGTTATTATTCGCATGAGTGCGTTCATTCCTGACGTTTTCAACGTTGCTTAGACGATCAGCACATTTTGCGTTGTTTGATTCACACTGTGTTGAAAACAAAATGCGTAGCTGTCAGATTGTTCGCATGCACTTTCTCAAGCTTTGCTTTCGTCAGTAAATTACCGTTTAACTAATAAAGCTTTATGGAACGACACTAGGTTGATCGCATGTCCTCGTACGCAAACGTTTTGCGTCAGAGTGCGCGATGCTTATCATCGCAGGATTTCGCGACTGTATTTTGCGGACTTAGAATGCTTGATGAGAGCATTTTTGCTCAAAACCATGGTATCACAAAAACAGCCGCAATGTGGTTCCCGCAAGCATGTGTCTATTGGACGTTATCGTTATCTGGCGTACATACAAATCCAGATGAACTTATCCGCTGTAAATTGCTTCGTGCCAACCTTTGGGTTACCCAAGTTCGGAGTTTTCGGTAAATTTTCGGAAGTTCAAGTATTTGGTGGTAGAGGCGATCACGGGCGTCGGAAGAATTTTTTACAAATGGGGGACAATAGTGGATTTTTCCAGTAGTAGCGAAACGGATTTTTTCGAGGGGGAAAAGTGGTGAAAGTTCATTTTACCCACTCGAAACTAAGAAAACAACCCTTTTTTGCTGAAAATTTGAGCGAAAAATGTCAAATTTAAAAATCCAGGGGGCGCCCAACTTCCGACGCCCATGGTGGCGATTTCGGCAGAAATTTCCCGAATTTCGGCGATGTACAGGATGTGCAATCAATTGCATTTCACGACACATCTTCAAAAATGAGCTTCAGTTGCAGTTAGTTACCTTTCAACTGAAAATTACCTTACTTTTGAACTAGAAGTTGATCGTTCTGCTTACTGAGGTCAACGAGTTTTAAAACAACTTCCCACAGTTGAAATTAATTGATAATTTTCGAAAGTCAGGGGAAAACGACGCAAGAGTAGAAATGCGGTACCGCTGGAACACACGGACCGAAGTTGAAATTTTATTCCATACGACGCAGTTGATGGATAAGAGATGTTTGTGTCTCTCGCTGATGTCTTGCGAGTAGAAGATACCTTGACAATCATCAAAATGGTAAAGTGTAGGTTTCTTTCGCAACATCTCCGGAACATACCTTATTCAAATGCATTCCAGATTTGAATAAGATTCTACGACTCAGGTTGCTTGGTATTACGTGAAATCGATTCCTATCAAAACAAAATTTCTGATGGTTTCAAACCCGTTACCTTTGCCAAGAAAGAACAATTAAAATATGCCAAACTGCGAAAACAAACTCTGGCTTGGTTTGGGCAAATATTCGGGTGCGAAAAACTGTGGATGAAATTTTTTGCCATCCATTAAAGAACAAACAAATATCGGCGAAACTCAGGAACCACTTTTGTGCTTCCATCGCGCTTATCAAAAATCCTAATTACGCCACTGTTTTGGAAAGAAAAGTTATTTTTGAATTGCATATATGCAATGTCTTTGGTATTGTAAAATTAGAGCAAATGAACGTGTCAAAAATATCCTGGAATTGCGGATGAAGGTAGGCAATGCACTTCCCTAAAAAGCTTTCAAAGGGATCTGCGAAACATGGGTGCTCTGTTGGTTCCATATATTTGCGTTTTATTTGGTGTCGCATGCATTTCCATTTAAAGCCAACGTTTCAAGGAATGAAAAAGTCAAACAGACTGGTTCACTGAAGTTAGAATTCATACGGCAGTTCACGATGTTCTGAATAAGAAAATGCGTTTGCAGTAGACTTCGAAGCATCAAAATCTATCATTAACAACCTTGCGCTTCAAACAACGACCGATGCTGCAAAGTACCCAAGGGTGTAGTGCTAAAAAAAGAAGTGTGGGAACCAGTGGCGTAACTAAAGCTTTCAACCACGGGCAAAACTTAACTAAAGGTGTTCCACAGGCCACCGTAGGGGGCCAACTAGTCAACACTCAGAAAAAAAGTTGACAAATGAATAGTCAATGCGGGAGTGTAGGCCTGTCTATACAAAAACCCGAAATCACAGGAAAAAAATCAAAAAATCTTCCGAAAAACAATAACCGAAAACCAAAATATACTATAAACCGAAATAGAAGCTAAGTGGAGGACCAAACTCGCCAGGGGGACGGTTCGCACCCCTCCCCCCGTCAGCTACGCCACTGGTGGGAACGCACCGAAAAACTAGCACTTTATGTTAGGGCCCTACGCAAGAGATTGCTTGTCATTTATTCATGTATGCTGGAGCTGCACACAGGAAATCTGAGTAAAAGACACATTTTAAGTCAGGTTACTATGAAAAAATGTGGGAAAGCCTTCCAAATATCTCCGCCCCATTGCACCCCTGAAAGAACCTTAAGTAACAGCTACCTGGTGATGCCATGTTACTACGTTTTGTTTTTCTAATAACTGGTGTTTTAAACAGTTGCCGTTCTATAATTCTCAATCAGGTGTTTCGTCAGACCAAGCGTGCGCCACTGACGGAACGCATTGTTTTGGGCGAATCGATGTGGTGAAAAATGAAAGGCAGGTGAGTCGGAAGAACAGCTGTAATTTGGCGAAACCCTTTTTTAATACAGAAATCAATTGTTTCATGCAAAAAATAAATGTCTTCCCCCCTATCAGTAGCTTAAACGTCAGGCAGTACAGAAGACACCAGGTGAAAAATAACCTAATTTCGCAACAGTAAAGTAGTAAACATCTAGTCAGTGTACGAACAATTCACCACGCCCAGAATATGCTCGATACACTAAGCCGTGTTTCTTTTGACAGTGCTCCCACCCACATTAGATAGTTTGACTGCAAGAGCAGATATAAAACGATTAGGCCTAAGTTTCGAAGATCTTCAGTATCTTTGCTTTGCTTTTGTTTGCTAGCCGAGTCACATGCAACAGAAAAAGAATTTGCGGAAGCTGGCTTTGTGGTTTTAAGGTTTTGAAATTGTTGCAGGAAGCGATGCCTCGACCCATACAAGAATGTCATGTCAAAAAATGTATTGTCAGGCATATCAAGAAGTGAGTTCCGGCTCCCGGAACTCCACACCCACGCCACCAAGTTCTCTGGTCAAATGCGATGGGGACGGCTTTGGTTCCCGCTACTGGTTGCAAACAATTCCACTTGGGCGACAACAGCCATTTTTGAAATACGGTTGTTGGTGCGTATTACGTCATGGCAAGGACGGAACGCGCCACTGGAAACATCGACAGGGCAAACTACCCTCTTGAACAAGAGGGGATCATTGTTGGCAAAACCTTTCGTCGCCAAGGCAACCATCCGAAAGGTGGGGACGTATGTCATTCTGAAAAAGACCGAAACAAAACAGACATGTGAATCGTTCTAAACTTGGCGCTAAGCCGACCACCAATGACGTGTACTGACGGAACTTTTGGATTTTCTTCACTTTTTCGTTCATTTCTTAAGAGCACTTCCTACATTTTTGTTTGAAAAAGTTCTTTACCATATAAAAAATTTTCCGAAATCAACACGTTATTGTTTTCTGATCAGATAAGCTTGAGAAGACTTGCTAAGTTGTGCAAAAACCCGCGCGCGCGTCTAAACCTGTCAGCTAGTCCAGTTTAGGGGAATAAACAAAAATTGCCCTTTTGGGGCAAGGACAACGGCGTTTGTGCTTGGAGTTTACCTCAGCAGGGTTTTAATGGCGTACGCAGACCCTTGCATCTGTTGGAACACACTTCTGGAACGACAGGCCAGCTAGCGTCTACTCCTGGATGCCGACCTGCTGAACACAACGCTTCAAACAACCTTTCACCTTTCATTTTATTGGACGCTAGATGAGCTTCTACACAACAGGAATGTTTTACACAAGGCGCACGTTACATTGCACACTAACTGCACAAGATTGGGAAACGAGCGAGGCAGTAAAAGAAGACGAATGAACGCACAATAGTTCAGTAGCTTTAACGTCTACATGTGGCTTTTCGCAGGAGTGCTCACGCGCCGCTTCACGTCGTTACTTCCAACACCGCGTACGCGAGCAGTTGAAAATAATTCGACGACTGATCCCCCCTCGCACTGTAAAAAATAGGGTTCTTTTTGGACGAAGGTACGCCTAAACAAAGAGCAACTTCTACCTGTTGCCTTTAATTTTGGGGTACAAATTACCCAATTTCTTGCAAAAAAAAAACTCTTTTTTACAGTGCACTGCACAAGTGATAAACGTTCGTAAATATTTCTGCGACGTGAACATTCATAAACATTTCTAGACAACAATGAAAGATACAGAAGAAACATGGATGACGATTCGACTCACAGCCATTCACGCATTTCACATCGGATAAAGTGTACGGAAACCTTCTTCCCAAACAGAGGACAAAACGTTTTTGTTTACAAGTGTCAGCGCCGAACTACATGCAAGCTGAATACGAGCAGGGCATATATATTTGAAACGCGGGTCCTGCGCAGCTTGTATCGAGCGGTCTGCGCAGCTGGAAGCACCGACAGGCGATGAAGGAGGGACCTCACCGCGCACCTGTGGAAAGTGGCTCCGACCGACCGGATACGAACCAGCATCGTGGACGCAACGAAGTAGAGAAGTGCACGCAACGAAGCGGAAACGCGCTGAGCTGACCAACCAATCGTCGTGCTCGACAACATGAATCCTGACCGACCAATCAGCGCTCGGTTACTTTTGCCCCGGACCGGAGATGTGACAAGTTCGGGATTTGTCGATTACTCTGGTTGCGACGACGACGAAGTGGAGTGACGTCAGCAGCCGACCATCAGATCGGTTCTTTTCGGAGAAACGTAATCCGCTGAGTGCGCCTCGGGCGTGTAGGTGAGCAGCACCACCATTACCCATAGATGCAGCAAACCCTGGAAACGCGGTTTGGACAATAACAAATCAAACTCGTGACGTCGTTGGAAAAATGTGGTAAACCACGTATGGTGGACGAAGACTTCCGAGCTAGTGGCGAAAAACAGGCGAACCGAAGGTTCAAAGCAGTTCAGACAAACTCTGAAGTTGATGGATAGATTGTCAGTCTGCGGTCCAGTTTAAATCAATCTTATTAAAATAAAAAAAAACGGCAACCAAGAAACTTTTTGGATAAATTTCGCTTAATGTCAAATCGAAAAGCAAACCAGACAAACCGCCTGCGAAGCTACGACACATGAAACATGAACTCATGCGCACATACTCACCATGTATATCAGCACGAATATTCTAGCTGGGGGGTAGCGTTTTAGGAAGACTCCGAGCCGTATGCTGCAAGGCAAACAGTGTGTGAGGTCATCGTGTCCAGTGGCAGCAGGGCGAAGAAGAAAAAGTTCGCGTAGTTAATGGTGGATAGGCGCGTTGTAGGATATGAAAATCACAGAGCGTTGTGATGCATGAACCGACTGCGACGTCTGTTGTTCGGATCGTCGCCGTCGCAAAAAATAATGTACGCCGAAAGCTTTTCGGGCCGAAAACAATTATTTTTGCCAACAGAAGAAAACACGTGAGAGTTTGATCAGATTTCAGTTTACTCATACTGTGGTTGGGGACAGAACACGGCTTCCTGCATAGCAACTTAAATCGAGCAGACTCCAATAAATAAAAGCACTTCGAATAAACGCAAAAAAAACGGTAACTTTACGAATAGTGGCGGTAAATCAGAACAAATGACAAACCAGGGTTTTTTTAAGGTGTTTTAGGGACCCGATTCAGGTCCCTAGAATTGAAAATCGGGTCACTGAAATCAGAGAAAATTATCATCGAGTCCCTAGAATCAGAGAAATTGGGTCCCTACAGGTCCATACCGGGCACCTAACATCTTTCTTTAAAAAAAACCTGGATAAACTGTACCTGAATCTGTCCAACATGGTGGCGGCTTTGCGGACTTTGCCCACAACACCACGTTCCGAACCGTCGAAGTAAAGCTCGGGTATGTGGTTCGACGAATGGGCGCTGCTGCTACGCAACGAGTCGTTGCCCTCCATGTTGAGATGTACGCGAGTTCCTCCCTCGCTCAATCTCTTGACTTGACCCTGTTGGTGTTAACAGAACACAGTCGCAACGTAAGAGCGCGTCGTGGATTATTTTTTTCAAATAGAGACCTGTTTGACGCCTAAAACTTGGCGACATGCGCGTGAGCAGGCCCGCAGCCACGGGGGGGGTGTAATTCGGGGGCAATGCGCCCCCAAATTTTTTGTGCCTAGAAAAGTTTGTTTTAAACATGTCGCAAAAACAAAAATCTTGTCCCCCAAACCTTTACCTGGCTACAGGTCTGCGCATGAGTGGAAAACGATTTAACGTAGAAAGACACTGCACGTTTAACTGAAGCAGACCAAGAAAACCGTTTAGCTCAAAAGTTGAGGCCCGCAACATAAATCTGCTGCGAATTACCAAACGCCTCTGGCGTTGCTATAAACAACCTGACAAGGTCAGGACGGCAAGAAGCGTCACCTCACTTGTAAGACAAAAGTTGACGACAAAAGATGCGGGAAAATCAAATAACGAACTTGGGGGTTGTTTGTTCACTGACTGGGCCGACACAGAACTAAGCTTGGACTCCCATAAAAAGTGAATGTTGCTGGTCGTGCGATAAACAACCTCTCAGAAGTGTTAGCTCATCAGGAGCAAAGAGCTGTCGGAGTTTTAGGCCAGAAATCTTTCTGAAACGCGTTGGGACTAAGGGAAAATTTAGGTGGGTGTAATGATTGTACACGAAAAACGATGGTTCTTGTTAATTTTGAAAAAGTGTGCAAGTTTAGCACCTGGAGTCATTTGCTTGTGATAAACACACCGCAGGATACCCATCTTGACCAGTAATGTGCGACAGGACGGTTTTTTTCATGGAAAATATTTGTCTTTCAAAAGGCCTTAGCATTTAAAATGCAAGCTGCAACTACTGTAATTTCGTCGACATACAGTACTGTCTCGTACTGCTATCGATACTCGCATAGCCTGATAACATCCCATGTTTGGAGTGCGAAGCCAGAGCATAACAAACATTCACAACCGAAGTGACACAAGCATAAGACCGGCGTTACCTGAAGTCGTTCCATCTGTACGACCAAGGAGCTTTTCTCGGCGGACAGAGTCTCGATGAGCGACTGCTTCTGAATGACTGTTTCGGTGAGCTGCCGAAGCCGTGCCTCCAGTTCGCTCTCCTGCGGTGAGCTCTGGCTGCGGATCATCAGCTGCGCAAACACGCGATTTAACACGAGCTGCATCATTTAAAAACCTTTCGCCGACGACGTTGGCGATATATATCAGCGAAAGCGCAAGGACCACGTCGCACATGGGACGTTTACGGCAGGCCTGCTCACACGGAGGGGGGCTGCAGACGTCACGGGGTATCAGGGATGGGCTTTGCTGATTCGTTGCAAGTGTTTAGAAGAAATAACGCCCAGTTTTTGTGCGACTCCGTCGTTTATCTCCATACCAGCTATGCATCTTCCAGTACAGGAGCTCCCAACCTTTCTCTGACCATGTACCCCTAAAATATCCTATGACAAAAGGGTTGAGTAAAATAACATAAATCCATTGAATTTTTAATAGAACTTCCACAGTTTTAGAACCATAAAGGTACACTCCGTTTTTATGTCTCAAAGTTAATATATTTAACAATAACCATATAATGATTTTGAAAATAACATTCGCTGATATATGTATAAATATTGGGAAACAAATAATACACAACATACTTTTCCATTCTATTGCTAGCCCTAAATGTGCCCCTTCAGATAGGCAAGTATACCCCTAGGGCTACATTCACCCCAGGTTGGGAACCCCTGTTCTTGCACATGGTCTTGGTGTGCCTACTTGCCATGAACAGCAGCCCTCGAATAACTTTCATGAGCAGTGAAGAAATTGTCTTGATCTGCTGATACAAGATGCTCGCACACGCTACAAGCCAAACATCCACAGCACTGTGCATCGGCGCGTGTCGGGGGCAGAGCGCGAAGAGAGCGTTTTGCGTGAAATATCTAAGCAGGACATGCATGACGACACAAATCGCTGAGTCACTAGTGGAACGACGATGCTAATCGCTTGAATATAAATGTCTTATTGACACTACACACTATCGGCTGTGAGTATTACCCTTTACCCAATAAACATAAACTTTCGAGTGGAGTCCTTAAAACGGACTCAAATTCTCACCAATGTCTGGAGAATTTGCTGTTGCATCTTAACAAGATCGCAAAAATGACGTCGGTCATTTAAAAAAAAATCTCAGGTTTGTGAAAATCTAATGTTATTTGAAAGAAAACTTACAGAATTTCGAAGTCTCTCGATTTCGGCATCCTTGTCTTTCAGTCTGGACTGAGTGGCCGCGCGAGCTCTCGTCGCGTCCTCCTTATCCCTCCTGACCTCTTCCTGGAATCGAACGAGCTCCGCTTCCACATCGCGATGAGATCTCGCTTCCTCCTCCAGCTGTCGTTTCAGATCATACAGTTCCTGCTGTTGGAATGAGCTCTCCTGCTGATACCTGTGCTCGGATTCCTGGACCAGACGTGTTTGGCGTTTGAACAGTGGAAAATACGAAAAAGCAAGCAAAATCAAACAGAAAAACGTAGAATTGCTAAGAGCGAAGTATTTCACCGCATGATTGCAGCAAACAACACAAGGCTCCTGGCCTGCACCCTAACAAGGGAAAGCGTGGTGCTCTGAGTAGCGAGACAAAAGGGGCACAAAGGAATCTAGCACAACGTTTCGTTCAAAAGAATCTATTAAAAAGTCTTGGAGGCCTCATCTGCTCAATACGATGCTGTTCTCCAACCTATCCATAAGCATGGTTATCAAATAGGTCGAGCGGTTGAACTAGAGATCGACCGTTAAACCGGTCAATATATAACGATGATGCCGATGTATCATATCGGCAAAATTCCGCCAATACAGAGATGCTGAAGAACTGTGCTTCCTGGAATATTAGCTTACAATTGTTTAAATTTTTGTTAGTGAACCATTTGTTTGCAAAAGGCAAACATTTCCGTATATTTCTTCAGTTTTGAGCTCTTCGCTGTTTCTTGTGAGTTGGTTTTAATACGCGTCGTAACGTCTCTCCTTATAACAAAGTATCCTTAGGAATAAATCAACTTGTTAAGGTTAAATGACCCTCAAGGTCTCATTCACCTGAAACTCGGTTCTAAGACTTTGCAATTCGAATCGTAGCGACACGGCCTCTTCCCGGGCGGCATCTCTCTCCTGTCTCATTTCTTCAAGTTCCAAAGTGGCAATGGTTGATGACGTCATGTCAGTTTCACCGCTGCCTTTTAAACTCGCTATCAAACGTTCTTTTGACTACAAACAAAACATTTTTTCTTTCCATGAGCAAAAAAAACAAAACGCCAATCAACCGGACCAATTGCGGTAGTCAACTGAAAACCTACTTCACGATTAACGCCACGAACAAAGCGTAAACTGTTAACATGTGGGAAAGCAACGATTGTTACCAACCTGCAAAATTCTGGCAGCTTTTTGCTTGTAGTCAGCCAGCTCTTGCTTGCTCGAAGTAAGGCTGGACTTCACCGCCCGCAGTTCCGCAGACACTTCATCAAGTTTACCTTCGCAGCAGTACAGCAGTTATTTTACATGAAAAGCATAGCCTCGCAGGTAAAGCGCAGAAATCCACCGGAGGTAATTAGTTTAGTCATGGTGCAGTTGCGCAGCAACAAACGCGAAGGTTTATTTTAATTAGCACCCTGACAACATGTGTCTAAAAACTATTTTACTGATTTATTGCAGACAATAGGAACGTACTTTTTTCCACCTGACGGTTCTTTTCTGAGCGTTGGAAGGATTCAACTATTTTTTTCGTCTCAGAATCCTGTCGAGAACGGTTTTCAAGCAATTCACGACGCGTTTCACTTCAAATGCAACGAAAGTATTAATTTTGCTAATGTGTGACGCTTACAAGTTAGAACCACATCGGTTAACAAATATCATGATGGGTACAAGAAAAACTTTTGAAATTATAAAGCTGCACGACAGGGTTGAGATGCTTGCATTAAAAGTTAAAACCACTCAGTTAGCGATATTGACTTTTACGCCTGATGGTTCATTGAAAACAAGTTAGGGAGTATCTCGTTGGCTTAGATCAGAGGCTCCCAACCTGGGTGCATGTACCCCTAGGGGTACATTTGCCTATTCGAAGGGATACATTTTAGGTTAGCAATAGAAGAGAATATTTACATACCTTTTATTTCCAAATGTTTATACATGTACCAGTGAGTATTATTTTCAAAAGCTATATGCTTATTGTTAAATATATCTATGATTAACCATGATAAAATATTTTATTATAAAAAATTTTGGAGGTACATGTTCAACAGTCGAAATGCTAAAGGGGTACATGCTTATCTTTCGAAGTGCTGAAGGGGTACTTGGTCAGAGAAAGGTTGGGAAACCCTGGCTTAGATCCTGTACACAACTACTTCCCGAGCTTTACCGTATTGTTCGCGCTACATGTCGCTTCGTCATGAACTCGAATAGATATGAACATGTCGAACAGTAATAATAAAGAAAAGTTCCAAACACCAGAAAATCTTTGAAAAACCTGTCATGTTTGATTGCTTTCAGTTTTTACTGACAGTACTCAAATCACCTCGCAAGGTTTGTCACGTACTTGCTTCAGACAGGTATGTATAACATCGCAAAATCTGGGCCATACCTCTAACAACGGAATAAAACACCGATTTTAAACTGTCCCTGCAAGCTGTACTGAAATAATTTCACGATCTGAACCACTGTTGAGGGAAAGCTCCGATTTTAACTCACAAGTGTTATTTACATGGCAACTACAACAACCTGAGGAAAAATCAAGGGGCAGATGAAAGAGAGTATTATACAACATATATCGTTAACGAGCACCACATAACATAGCAACGCAAGCGGAAATGATCGCACTGAAGCGATCGAACTGCTTTGCAGCACATCTCTCTCTCTCTTTTTAAACCAGAGCAAATCCATAGTTGGATCATCATCTGCACAAAATGATGTTATCCACTACAACCTGTCCTACTCCACACCACAAACTACATCTGCTGAATGCACAGGGGCGAAGACGGCCGCGCTCAGTAGCAGTAATTTTGAATTCCTGAACGTTTTCCAGTGGCACCGAAGCTAGCATCAGCATTGTTGCTGGTAACCCAATACGACACGGCTCTATTCAAGAGGAAGAAGGAGTGTGAATCAAGCCAGACGCAAAAAAATAAACAATTGTCGTAAGTGTTTTGTTCAGAACAAAATGAGGTGACGGTTTGATGAGAACATGTCGGAAAGTCTCATAAGGCTGACGTTTACCACGGTGAAACGCATGAAACATTTATTTTAACGTACACATATTAGTACTTGCTACTTGCAAGACTTTCCCAGTCTTAGTCGGGTGCGCCCATGGATTCTTACAATAAAAACGTATCTATGATCAAACTTTCACTTTATTTAAAAGAAAACAATACTGAAATAAAAAAATTTCATTCATGGAAGCGTCCTAATGTGTTTGTGTGGCATCAAATCGAGCAATCGTTCTTGCGATCAGCGTGATGAAACACCGATTGCATTAAAGCAAGTTTATACAGCAAGAACAGTTGCAATGTGGAAATAAAGCGTCAGAAATCTTAAAAGTATTTCTTTAATTATGCTTCAGATAATTTTTGGCTAAAAGCGGCATAGGTAACATACCACGCTTGCGTCAACTTAGCCTCGAAACGAAGTTACGTGCGTTACACCTTGAAAACGTTGGGGTAATATTCCTGGCCTTGGACGTTTTAATGTTCGCCCATAAGTTAGTGCAACAAAACTTGTTGACGTACTTGTAACGTTGACTTTGTCGGAAACTGCTTATCGCCACGTTCCTCTCTACGTTGGACTGCTCCTTGCGCGCTGATGTTTATAATTTAATTGCGGTTGTGCATCCTTTTAGTCATTTTCGCTGAAGTCATTTAAACTTATGACTTTGTTTTATCCAACAAGAAAAGTTCTAGGCGTTAACAGCGCGAGCAAATTCTGTTCTGTTCATCTAGATCGATCCAGGTAACAAAAATTTTACGTAATAAACGAATACAGCTGATGAATTACTCGACACTAACCATCACCAAAGTAAGCACACGTTCGGCCGTGTAATCAGCGTCATGTAAATCAGTGGTCCCCAACCCCGGGCCGTGAAGATACAAAATGTGTACTGGTGGTGACACCATTCGCTGTCAGGGCATGTGATCAGTCGATTCTTCCCATGGAAGCACTGTTGCGTGCATAGAGTGAGATTGTTGGAGCATTTAATCTGATGGTCAAACTGGTAACTTCATTTCAGCTGTTGAAAAACAACCATCATTACAGTACAGCAGGGTTAATAAAAATCATGATTTTTTTTAAATAAAAAAAATAGGATTTTTTTTATTTAAATCTGATTTTTTTTTTTAAAGCTGATTTTTTAATGATTTTTTGATTTAATGTGTAGGGAGTGGCCACCTAAAACTTGTAATTTCTAAATATAGCTTTTCTGTGTTTTGTTTCTTGTAGTACAGCAACTAGAATTTAACTGAACTTTAATTCAAACTTACTTTGCACTTGTGCATAATGCTTAAAGCAAATCAGTAACACCAGTACCAGTGTACGAAACGAAATATTTATTGGAATGACAATACCCAAATCATCAGTTCATCAACTTCATTAACACTTATGGCATGTTAAGAAGTTTGTACAAAAATACAAGCTTGCCAGCCTTTCTGGTGCAAAGTCTATTGTTAAAATTGATTATTCTAATGCAGCTTTCACTAGTTCAACTTCGGCAAAAGTTTAACTCACATGTATAAAATGGTAAAAACATATGATATGTGTTATTATGAAGCCGAATCAAAAATATGTTTCAAAACTACTATTTCTACAGTCAACAGGCCTACAATATTTGCTGGAATTTAGATGTAACTTTTATTTTATGCCAGGCCTGCAGCCATGGGGTCTGGGGGCATTCAGGGGCAGTGTCCCTAACTTTTTTGTGCCTCCCAAATTTTGTTGTGCAAGTTTGTTTAAACATATACCGTAATTAAAACAAAATCTTGCCCCCACCAACAGTTTATTTTGCCCTCCAACCTCAAAACCTGGCTACAGGCCTGCTTTATGCCAGCCTACACTTCCAAACTTGTGGCATTCTGACAGTTCTGACTTCTGAGTCTGCAAATGTTAATGATTTCAATCAACATATCATTTTTGAAGTTACCAGTAGTTGACATAGAATCTGTGACATCACAGTGGCTATGATTGATAAAACTTTAATTGCTTTTATAACTTGTGTTGTCATAAGAATAAAAAGTCTCTGCCTTCTTTAATAAGTGGAACCGATTAGAATACCAATTAAATGTGTCATGCAAATCACACAAAGCTTCAAAACGGCATATGATTTTTTGCTTGTTTTTTTTTATTTTATCACTGATTTAAATCAATCAACCCTGACCAGAAATAGCTGAACTTTCATTCAAACTTTTTTTCCGCTTATGCAATATTCCTTAATCCAAATATGTTCATAACACCAGTGCTGGTGTACGAAATGAAATATTTATTGAAATGCCAATACTGAAACTGCCAGTTTAGTAATTTCATTGACACTCATGGCATACATGCATAAAATGTTAAAAACCTATAATAACAATAATATACCTGTTTTATGAATCAAAAATGTGTTCTATAACTAGGTTTACAGTCAAAAGCCTTCATATATGATGGAATTGAAATGCAACTCATTTTATGCCAGTCTACACTTTCAAACTAGTGGCATTCTAACAGTTATGACTTCTGAATCTGCAAGGGTTAGTGATTTCAATCCGCATGTCATTGTTGCAGTTAAATGACATAGAATCAGTGAGCTCACAGTTGCTAGGATTGATAAAACTTCGAGTGGTTTTAACTTGCGTCGTCATAAGAACTCTTTGCCTTCTACACTAATACTGTATAGGCCAATTAGAATGAAAACCTATTAGAATGCTAATTAAATGTGGCATAGACATCACACAAAACTCTAAAATGACATGATTTTTTTATTTTTATAGCTTGATTTAAATAACGATTTATCACTGATTTAAATCAATTAACCCTGTCATAGAGTACTCCCAGTCCCCGGTTAAATAGTCAAGTGTTGAAGTATTGACTGGTCCGTGGTTACAAAAAGATTGGTAAACACTGATGTGATCATACATTGGACATTTTGTTTTATAGCTTTCTAGCTCCTCTCTATCTCTGATGTAGCTTTCCTACAAGTGCAAAACTCACTCCCATAGTGAAGCTATGTATAGGCGACAGCAACAATATTGATTGTATTGGTAAATAACCCTTGTATTCTGTTCAACTATTTTCAGGTGTTTACTGTTTAATGCTCCCTGGAGCTACAGGACAAAAACTTCTTTAGACTCAGGACATTACCCAATCGCCTAACCCTAAACAATAAGGGCACTTTCATCAGTTTAAAACCGCAATTCTCTTCAGAACATGTATGAGGGTTCGGACAAGTCAAAAGTCACTATGTTTTTATCTTTAATTGTTTATTTTTTCAAAGAGAATATTTTGCAGATTAAAAAGAAAGCCAGATATCTATTAAGGTTTTGATGAGGAAATAACACGTTATGAAATCGCTTCCATGTCAACATTAGTGAAAACAAAAATAGGGAATAAATATTTACTTAAACAGCATATCACTGCTATAACTATTTTCAGAAGTTCGTCTGCAGCAAGTTCATAAGGGTAGGTGGCGGCATATTGTAGGGAGAAAATGCAAAGTTTAAAAAATATTGAGTTGTGCCAAAGTTAAGCTTCAATCTTGTGAAGGAAATGCCCATGAAAAACACTTTTCATACTTTGGTACACAGAAAGCAGAAGTGCCAAACAGCCTAATAATGAAAACAAAGGCCAAAGCATTTACCTCCATTCGGTATAAGATTGCCTTCACGTTACCAACAGATAATACTTTTTGTGCAATAAATGCTATGCCACTAAACTGTGCCAGAAGCACAGAGTGACGAATTAGGCATGAATGCAATAACCTTAAAGCAAGCTATGTCTATCAACCTGCTAAGCTCTAACTTTTTGAGTGTACCGCCTCATGATGCTAAGATGCACCTTCTTGGCAATCTTATTATCACATACCCTAATTTTTTTCTGTTTAACATTTATGAGTATTTTAGCACAAGGTATATTATAGATCACGTTCAAACTTGGTAAATAAACACCGCTAGGAGTAATAGAGATATTTTCATTGACAATGATCATTTCTAACTTCAGTCACTGGTATGTCAAAAGAACCAAGTAAACCTCTGTATCATGGTTGCTCTCCTATGTCAGTTGTGAACTGTTAAGACAGTACAAATATTTATCATATCTAAACTGCATCTCAAGCAGTAATTGCCAGCTGCTAAGAAAATGTGTGGTAGATGTAGGGTTTTGCAATACAAATTGATGCACACAGCTTTGCAGAGGGCATAACTTTATCGAAATGTATTGCATTAAGATGTAGTTTATGGTCAACATATATTGCAATGCAGGATAGACTTTAAGTCAGTGCACTTTTCAAGCTCACGTAGGCCACATGAAATGACAAAGTGAGCCACATTTAGGCTGCAGCCATGTATGTTGACACGTGTGAATTGAGCACTCATATTGCAATAATTTACAACTTTTGCAACCAAATTTTAAGATTAAAACCAAACTTGCTCTTAGAAAGTTTTCTGTCTTTTTCTGTAGGAAGCGATTCTGTCCAACAAACAATGACTCAGTTTAATCTGCGAGATTATTTGGGAAAAAACAATCCAACCTAATATACACAACCAAATAAACAAATTCAAGTGGTCAACTGAAGTGTGTATAACAAAACTGCCAAGCAACACATGTGAAAGCAACACGAAAAGCATACCCATGAGCTTTCTTTTCATGAGATAAATTTTGCTCGGCTTCTTCCAGTCTTATCCGAAGCTCTTCCATTGCACGAATATGCATATTTGAGCCTTCACTCTGATCTGACCGTAACCTGATAAGAGCACAGCTTTCTTATTATGCATTAACAACTTTTCTCCAAAGAAGAAATAAGTTTCACAATTAACTTTGATCCAGGAAGCTTTTGCTGTAGCTGGACATTTTAAACAGCCCAATATAAATGTATCACATGCTGATGGAAAGATCCGAAGGTTCTAGCTGCCTGCTGTGTCATAAAATAATAGATGTTGTGTGTTTGTGGTTAGCACAACATGCTGTTAAATATCCACAAAAAATCACACTGCTTAAGAAGGTTCAAGATGAAACTACTTTGTGAAAACATAAGAACCAATAAGAGTTTGGAAAAATAATTTTCTAAGCTCAGATCACATGCTGAAAATTGTTTGTAATAAAGTGGACTGAGTGACACCTTAAGCAATATGCTGACGAAACATGTGCATTGCGCATGCTTGCAAAAACCATGATACTGTAGTAAGCTATGGATTGTTTTTGCCCTTTGTTGTGCTAATCTAGAGTGATGCAGAATGCCACATTACATATCAAGAACATTCACCTCCAGCATGGTGCACAGACATGGCTTGCTATTTGGTATTACAAATCTAAAGGTACACAAAAAACGGAAAGACTTTCTTCAGTGAGTACTCTTCATAAAAAGGTTGATATGACTGACTGAAGAAATTGACGGTGCAGGAAGTATGCATTACAATGTATAAGAAGTATGTATTACACCATGTCGTTTAGCTTCAATGCAAAGGTACAATCAAACAACAGGTAAAATAGCCACTGCGGTAAATTGAGATAACGGAGAGCAGACTTAATCTTTTAAAGTGTTTTATTTCTGAATGTAAAACGATTTTTGTCATGCTCATCACATTAGGGTTACTCATCTCTAACACAAGATTTGATTCCTGAAAGGATACAAGTTTTGCTCAATATTTTTCCACCTACAGCAAGAAAGTGCAAAAGCAATTTATTACAAGGGACACACCCACTAATTATCAAATATTGCAATACACACTAATGAGTTCAAAGTTGTCTAAGCACATAATTTATTAAGTCAACAAGCACTAACATGTCAACATTATTTTGAAGTTTTTCAGAATTCTCCTGTTCCACAATTAGTAGATTCTCAGCTTCTCGCAACCTCATTTGCAGAGCAGTTACTTGTGACTTTTTCACTTTAAGCTCTTCACTTAAATCACTGACTTGGGAACTTAATTCCTGGTTTGCAGCTTGCAGATCTGTCAATATTACAAGTTTATACATTAAAGACATGCTCATAAACACTCTAGCATCAGAAATTTTGAGGGTAATTTACCTGATATTCATCACCTGACTTTAATTTAATACCACACTTCACAAAATCTTAGAATATATCTGTTCTAGGGTGCCCAGGAGTTCTCACCAGTTTTTGTTCTTCTATTTCGTTCATTCATTTCTGTCAGCTCCTGATGCAGTGATGTCATCTCATTCTTCAACAGTCGATTTTCAATTGCCAAATCTTGTGATGTTGAAGCAGGTAAAACAGGTTCATTACTGGAGGGAGAGTCACGATCTGAAGCAGATGCAGCAGTTGCACTTCCAACCATTTCAAACTCACTTTCAGATGCTGTAGAATCAGTGGGAAGAGTCACAACATCTGAAGAGCAAATGATAATAAAAAAGTACATGAAACCAACCAAAGAAGCAAAGTGAAGTACTTACTGAACTACTTGTTCATAGCATTACCAAAACACAAGATCACAAAAACATAGTACCATAAAATATTCAACCACAATTTAATCATGTTAACCACAAAATAATTTCCTTCCTAAAAGCTGTATGGATTAGCTGCTACAATTTTCTGTTTCCATCCAAAACACTACTTACCCATGTACTTTCATCCAGCCAAGGAATATTGAAAATAAAAAGACAGAGCTACAAAAAAAATTTCAGTAAAATACCCCTAATACCACACTGGTTCAGTCTAACAAGCAATTTACAGGATGGTCCAAAAATATGTATAAATTTTTGATGAATAACACTTTTTATTGAAAGGATTACTTTGCAATTTTTTTCCATAGATTTGTCTTACAGACATGTAAGTTCGTGTGGTGTAAGTTTCATCCTCATACAGCACTTTTTTGCAAGCACAGTTCAATAATCTATAATGTGCTCCATCCAGGGGTGCATGTAGAGGTCTGTTTGGCTGTCATGGCAGGCCCCCTTGAGCTAAAAGTATACACTATTAATGCCAATCAAATATCAAATGCTGCCGCCGGCATTCCCTTATAAGGTATGTAAATGTGCAGAACCACCAGACCATTTGCACAGTAAAATCTCATTCTTGCGCACTTGCAACATTCAAAATTTAATGTCAAATATATTTCATATAGCCCTTTGTAATGCTTGAAAAGTTTCACTGGTTGTGAGTTTACAATGGTTGTGCAATGGCATGCTCAATAAAAAAACATTTGCTCAGGGTAAAATTTTTGTAGGGGGAACACAGGCTGCCACTGGGGTTCTCTAATGCGGGTGGTTTGGAACAGGCAACAGCATTACCCTTCTAACGTTGCATGGTATTATTATGAAGCAACCACATACCTGTTTTGTCTAAATAGTGCTTGCAGAATGATATAAATGTGAAATAATCTAAATTAATATTTCATCGAACTCATGTGTTTCAGAATCTCCTACTCTACCAGCTCCAATACAAGCAATGCTGTCAGAAGCTTGTACACTGCCAGACACACATGCAGAGCTATTTTGTAAAATTTCGCTTCATGATGAGAGGACTTAGTCTCCAATCCCAATTGTTTGGTCTTGAAGTTTGGGCCTGAATTTTATCTGCTGTTAACAACTTTTAGGTTATGATATGATTAAATAAGGTTTAGGCCTATATCAATGTCACGCCAACTAATCCGAGTTCGTGTCTGCTGAACCCGCATCATTTTAAAGACAACCTTCTCATATTGAAAAGCATGACAGCTAGCCTCAGAAATTGTTGTTACAACTATCTGATCAAAATACCACTTAATCATTGTATGACAAAAGCAATTCCATTGGCATGAACAGTTGACAATGTTGTCTGTAGCACAAAAAACTTCATACTAATTGCTCGTAATTTACTTTTACATCACAATGCAAAATCAGCAGAGCAATTGTACTCAAACACTCTTCTCTGAAGTAATTTCACAAATATATTCTTAACAATCTCAATCTTGATATAGAGTGCTCTAGCGACACAGTTATGCAAGCGATCGTCAGCATAATTTTATAAGTGATGCACTTTCGGATAAGTCGTGTTCTCATTCCTGTGCGGCTGATGCTTGCTGGTTGGATGCCATGCTACGTATCTTTTCAGCACCACGTTTGCAGGAACAAAAAGCAATTGTGATGTAATAAATGTGCTTTGACAAAACCTTGTGATAACCTGGAAATATTTGCTTGTGTACTTCAAAAATGCTACCAACACCTAGAGCTTGATTGATGCATCGGCATAGCAATTTATCATATCGGCAAAATTCTGCTGATGCATATCGAGAATATTTTCTCATAAATGCTGTTATGCCATTGTTCTGTGTAGTGTTTGGAAACCCACATTGCTACTTCGTCTCTGATTAACGCAAATTTTTTGTCTTGTTTTTTGTGGTGAGTTGCCTGCTGGACTACGTAGTACATCAAGTAGTGTATAATATTTAGACCCCAGTGCAATCGTCCCAACAAACTGCTCTATGATGTAACATTTGCTGGCAGTTTTTGCACAGCGAGCCGTTGACTGCCTGCAAAAAAATCAGAGTACGTGCTATCACTGCGGTGTTTGACTGTTTTAGTGACTTAGGTTTGTGCAGAATTCGATGCTGTATGGTTGTTCATCACGGTGAAGTGATGTTTTTATCACTGTTTGTAATGAGTCCCGCATTATATTATGTTATCTTTGTAATTGCTCTTTGCTCTCATGCTTGTGTCATTTGTGTATTTTATTGCTTATTTCGTAACTTGCCGCAATCGGCTCTTTCATTTGAAACTTACTGTAATTATTCCATTTGTTTATGTGGCGTACATACTGAAAAAATATCACAGACTAAACTGAGTCATTGTTTGTTGGGGATCAAACAGTCACTTTCTCCACACAAATTGACACTGATGTTCATGAGGCTGAGCCTGATTCCAAACACACATTCTCTGTTTGTTCACATGACCACTGCAGTTGAAATTTGCCTTGTTATTGAAAAAAATAAAATTCATGAAACCAGGATGATCTGTGGTTCACTGGCTGATAATTTGCCCAAATGCACTCATCTCAGCTTTGTCTGCATCAATCTGAAGTTGTAAAATCTGCATCTTATATGGAAACTGGTGAAAATCCCAGTGCATTACTCAGTAGCACATAACTGAACTCTTAGAAGTTCTGTCTCCTGGGACAAACATCTTGTGGATTTCTTGGAGACTGCTCCAAACATTGTCACACAGTCACAATGTGATCTTCTGACCTGACTGTGGGTTAACCATTGCAACCTTGATGTTACGCTGTATACTTTTCATCTCCCTGAATTTGTCCAGAACGCACTTAATAAAGTCTGGTTGGAGCATTTCTGCCTGGAAAGTCCCTATTAAACTGTCACGGAGTTTGGACAACCAATTTAGTTGCAAAGTAGGCCTTTACAATCTTGATCCTCTCCTGCATGGAATGTCTTGCTGCTTGATTCACTGAAGCTGGGAAATAAAACTCTGGAGCTCTAACTATGATTTACCTGCAAAACAGAACCCTGGGTTAATTTGATATGAAATGATAGAAATAATGAAATGTTTGTAGAACATCCTGTAAATTACTTATTATGATTTTTTAGAAGTCAGCCTTAATCAGGAAATAGGCAAAAACCAACCAAGGTCACACAAACAACTGAAGGACACGCAACAGCACCAATTCAGAATGTCTGTAGGTTTTTAGCAAGATTAAGTCTATTTTAACTGGCAAAAATTTCAAGTGGCAATTTACCAGTTTTTTCTTTTAAACTGAACTCGACAAAAATATGCATCTTTTGAGCAGGGTTACCAGATGCTTGACAAAGAATCTGGCAAGTTTTCGTCCAGCTCGTGGCAAATTTTTGGCAAAAAATTGACAATGGTGATGTTATTGGCAATACTTGATTTTTCGATACTTACTGTATTTTCTGGCCCATTAGGCGCACCAGATTACAAGGCGCTATATCAATGATTGAATGCTAGCTGTTCATTTTCATACATAAGGCGCACCAGATTATATGGCGCATTAAATGAAGCAAAACTCAGATAAGTTTTGTGATGTAATAAATGTGCTTTGACAAAACCTAGGTCTCAGTGTGCACCAATATAGTCATGGTCTCGGTGTGCGCCAATGTAGTCAGGAGCCTCGTGGAGTAGTACAATCTGTGCTTCAACATTAAGAATATGTGCTGGCACTGCTCATTGAAATTTTGGTTTATTACATAATCAGATGGTCTGTTTATAAAAAATATTAATTTTGAACACATGTCGAACCCTCTGTTATGACAGTGGAGGAAACTGTCAAGTGGCTAATGGCAGTCTTCGAAATCAAACCCATGCAGTGCCCCTAGCTAAGCTGTAACTAGCAATTAAATAAATAGCACTGTTTACCACATAAAATTGGTTCTAGGTGAGAAAGCACAACCAGATTCATACATTAGACACACTGCATTTTAAGGCGTATGAGAAAATTAAAGGATTTTAAGATGCACTTTTGGTTTTTGAGAAAATTAAAGGATTTTAAGTGCACTGTATGGTCTGAAAAATACAGTAATGTTGTTTTAAATTCATATATTTTTTCCGTACATTTCAATTTTTAATGTTTGATAACTGAATTGAAGTTCAACTATAAAGCATAGTACCAGTAACTATGCTTCACAGAAATTGGAGGGTATCAGAATGATAATAATTTACTGTGATTATTGTTGAGATGTATTTTCTCTCCAAAGTTTGGTTATTGAGTTGATAAACAAACCAAAATTGATAATTTTGTTAGTGCTGACAAGTGGTATTTCAAAAAGTTGCAAACTTTTGCCAAAAACAAATATTGCCAAAAAAGATGGCAAAATTTTTGGAAAACATTGATTTTTGGCAGTATAGTCAAGTGGGGTAAAAAAAACTTCCCCCCTTAAAAACTATTGAAAAAAAAGTTTCAAATGAATTGGTGCTACAGAGGCATTCATTGAGATATTGTTTGCAACATATTTGTTCCAACCTAAATCCTCAAATAAGGTTTGCAGCTTTGTTTGAAAATTGATATTGATATTAGATAGGACCAAAAGTTTCAAACAAATTTTATAAATTTTTATGCTGCTTTAGAAGTACTTAGCATAAACATATCAAAGTTGGCAAGTGCTTTGGTAATGCATGTCTCTGCATACCCATGCCAATAAAAAAATTGGCAACTTTACACTGAGTTTTAGGGGCTAGTTCGTTTTTACCCCAAATGGATGTATTGACCTGGGCAAATAAAAACTAGTTACTTTTTATCCCAGACAAGATTTTTTTACCCCGTGTTTGTATTTTTCTATGATCTTACTATAAAACTTGATTACAATATAATAGCTCACAAGCAAGTGTCAATTATCGTTTTGTGTCTAGATCAGAGGTTCTTAAACTATTTTAGATGCGTCTTCTTCAGCATTAGTGATTGATACTTGCATCTCAGCTAACCTCACAATCCAACCCAAAAAACAGTAAAAACTTTATTTGCAATTACAGCAATTTTCAACAGTATGTTGCTACCACACCCGTGCTCCTATTCCAAAGCTTTCATGACCCTCAGTTGAAGAACCCAGGGTCTAGTCCAGAAAGTAACAAAACAGTGGTGATAAAACTGCATCATAATTGCATTTTTTAAACTGCATCACAGTAGTACTGTGTGGCTAAAAACAATGGTAGGTTCATAGGACTTTTTTTGTTGGACTCACACTACAGCAGGCTTACCTTTACGAAGAACCGTATAAGAAAAAAATAGTATTTAACTGCATACAGCAATTGATAGAACCAGATACATTTAGTTGAATTAAAATAATGCAAAGATTTTCTTTACCAGATAATAAATATTTTTGACACATGTACACACCTCAAGACAGTGAAATATCTCTTGAGGCTATTTTCAGATCTAAAAGCAGACCAGCTTGAAATTTCACTCTCCAAACAACTCTCCACTTATGCACGGAAAAGTCATTACAGACAAAAGATTTTTTTAAGTACAAAGTGAGAAACAGAAGAAAGGCAAGTTGAAAAAGAAAGTCAAATCAGATTAGGAGCTTGTTTGTTGAACCAGTTACCAATGCACCACTAAGTAATCAGTTAAAGTTTCCTAAGTACTACATATAAGAGTAAAGCTGAA
>JGI24158J21664_10001879_pt1 | contig 24534 bp, 16 predicted proteins | sample Ectturendosymbi3_FD_21664 | JGI IMG/M metagenome (IMG submission 21664) | reverse complement strand
ACATTGACTTTTCCTGGAACAAGGTGGTACGTGATGACAGTACGGGACACACAAATGGTACGCGATCAGAAAAAGTTTAAGAACCACTGGCTTAAGAGGTGGACTGTTGGTACAACTGAGCTGTCGCCCGTTCAGAATTAAGTTTGCAAAAATGAGGATGATGTGGAATATTTCGCGTTCATTGCAACTAGTACAGAGTTCAGTGCAATGAATTACCTTCGGCGTTCAGTGGCCTATGAGTATCGACCCTTCACGGCAGTAAAAAGGAAGGACGTCTCAACCATTAGGAGGATGTTCACCCTACGGTTTCCAGCACTTTAAAGGTGATTGTTGTTAAAACGTTACTTCCAGAAGATCTCGCTCGTCTGGAGAACCAGGCGAGCTTAACATATAGTGGAAAATCATCAATTTTTCGTTGCACTTTATTTTTTCACTGAACGCCAAACAGAACTGCAGATGCTTTATTCCACCATTGACATATAAGCAACGTTCATGTTAAAATTCCCGAACAGTTCAACGCAACAACCGAAGATTTCTACAATTCCAATGTCGACGGCAATGCGTGTAGAGCAATGATGGCTTTTCAGTCGTGATGGCATACTGTCCTAGCACCGAACTACGTATCTTCACGTACTTGGCATTTACGGGATAGATACCAGGCTACGTACCAATACGGATCTGGCATCTATTGGATACTGACCGTAATAGTTTTCTCTTGAAATGACGTACATTTACGTTAGAAAACTATGAGGAGAAACAGCGGGTTTAACGATTTTAGCCCTTGTTTAGGCTTCAATTACACGGTGTTTTATGAAACTGGCACAAAAATAGTAAACTCACTGTGCCCTTTCATTCGGGAAAAACAACCTGTAACAAATTCAAAAAAGTCTATCAAATTAAGCATATGCTCTTCAACATCTGCAAACATACTTTGCGCGTCTTGAACAGCATCGATAGTGCTTGTGTTTTGGTCCTATGCAGCTGCTTCTAGGCTGGCATAAGTATTGTATATGCATGTTCTTGTGGACGGCAGAGCAATACAAATGCAGAAGGGGGAAGAGGGGAAACGAGCCGATACAGGGCACGCTTGTTTGCGTAGAGAAAAACGTGTTATGCATAGAGGTCAATTTAAAATTGCAACATTCTTGCTGCTGTTTTCAAGACACTTCTTTGTTATCCCTGACCACCTCGAAATGAAGCAGTAGGGGCAATGTGCATGAATTTTCCGGATTCCTTGCATCCAACATCCATTACAATGACAACTTTTTGTTCACCGAGTCACCGTACCTCAAACTGCATCATGTCCCCGGACAAAAGATGAAGGTCTTCCGTCATCAGGAATCTGACCCCGTTGAGTTTGTTGAATACAAATGAGTTTTTACGCGGAGAGCAGAAGTCAGTTGGTACACCTTCGTTTGACAGCACGTAGCGATGGCCCTGTTGGCAGGAAACAGGAAAAGCAAACTGAAATTTGCTGTCTCACATTCCCGCGGACTGCGCTGAGGCTAAATTTAATGGGAGCTTGCCGGGAATCCAAGCGCTCCAGTCCAAGATCTCTCGTACAACTCCAGTAGGAAGGTACATTTTTACAGCTAAAATGAATCGATCTAAAACTATTAAAACTGTCTTTATAAAGCTCGTTGCCTACAAGGATGGTTTAGCTTTCGCGTTTGGTGTGGCTGCACAACGAGGGTTTCAAAGATTGCCCGATTTCAGACAAGATCAGCAAAATATCGAAGTTTTGCACAGATCAGAAAGTGTATCGTTTTTCAGTTTGTTGCGCGAATTGTCGCAAACGTCCGTATCGGAGAGATTTTGATTTTTGTTGCTCCCTTGGAACCATCGTTACGTCGAATCTTTTTACAGAAACTTCGCAAACTGAGAATCCAAAGCATTTAACCAGCGCACGTTTAAACGAAACAATCATTATTTTTTGCGAAACAAATGTCATTTCTACGAAAAAAACATGTTTATGATGCCACCGAACATGCAAAAAAGTGTATAGCTCGTGGCTCCTGTGTGCAATGTAGTTCCTACGGACATTACTGCTGGTCAAAGCTTCAACCTTTTCAGCGATCTGTTCAGCCACGGCAATTTTTGCTGGCAATGCTTCTTCTACAGAGAGCACCGAATCGTCCGAAACCAAATGGTCGCTCAGCATTCTTTCCCCGATGAGGAGGTGATCGATCGACCAGCGATCCATCTTTTTGCCCTGGAACAAATTTCAGCAAATCACTGGCGCTGCAGGAACACATCTAAAATATGTTGCAGAACGTAGATGAAGGGATTATAACAAGAAACAGTATTGTTGTCGGCAGTTTTGTGGGACAGGAGAAACAGTGGCTATATTTTACAATCGTTATTTACAAGCATACCAGATACTATGGCGAATATAATTTCAGGATCATGCACCATAATCTGAAAGATCTTTGAAAATTTACAGCTTTTAGAAAGTGCCTTGGACCAAGATGTCTGCTGGAAAATATAATTTGGGTTTTGCGTCTTCAACGCAGAAAAAGCGCTGCGTAAATATATCTGAAAAAGATCTGGTTCATTGCAAAAGGCCTAATTTCATTTTTGATGGGAAGAGTTGTTTCCAAGCATGGCATAGAATCTCAAATGTGGGACAAACACGTCAAACATCTACCTGACTTTTTAACTGTGAAAGTTTTAAGTAAAATTGGAAAAAGTGTGAAAAATATAGTCATATCTTTTCCACACTCCTTCCATTTTTATTAAAGGTATGTATAAATTGCAACGTTTCTTTCGTTCTTGCAAACACTCACGTTTGGAAATTAAGGTTTGATATAGTTCAATACAAAGTAACGCCACGTTCTACATTTTTCTCAAAATTGAGGAAAAAGTTTTGATTCGTCAAAACTGATTTGTTCCTCATCATCTGGATATATAGGCAAATCAAAGAAAACATCACTGGGAGAGAGTTACACATTTTCCTTGCTGTGCATATTTGACACAGGGCATTCGAACTAAATTTAAACTTCCTGCAAGTCCATGAATTGAGAAATGGATGTAGTAGTGGTGGAATGTTATCATAATCGCTTAAAACACAAGCACCAAGCACAGCAGTAGCTTTAATAACTCACAAATTTACGAGTTTGCAGAAAAAAGTTTGCTAGGGAGCGTATTTTCTTATGTGCTGCTAATAAGCAGCCAAAACAGCCCTGTAGAAATTAAGCCAATCGCGTTGCCTTTGTAAATTCATTTTTCTAGTGTGGTCGAAAATTTTCTCGGAATCGTCCAAAGTTGAAATTGTATGAAGCAAAATATTCTTGTCAGTTCAACGAACGGTGGTGTTTAGTTTTGTCTCGATACCAGAAAAGCAGCAGAAAGTGATAGAAGCGCTAGGAGCACATGATCGCAATTCAGGCCCGTAACCAGGGGGTTTGCACGGGGGGTGAATCCCCCTGCAAAATATTTCTCCCCCCTGGAAAAACGTGTTGGACGTAGTTCAAAACTTTTGGGCATAGTTTAAAAAATTTGGGCCCCTCTCAGCAAACTCTTCACTCCCCTGGTGTCTCAAGCTGCTTTTGGGCCTGTCGCAATTGCTGGTAAGTGCTGCAGCAGCTTGTCTGGTTGATTTGCCGGAACAAAGCTGGGTTGACGTGCAAATGGTCCTTGTTAATGAAACGAGCGATTTCAACGCCTTTGTCAGGTAGCAACCCTGTGGGAGATGTAGTAAAGGCGTTTCTTTGAAATTGTGTGATATTAAAAAGCAGTTGGACTTGACAGGGCGGCATGCCTCTCACCAAATCACGAACATATTAAACAGGTCGTCGTGATAACTTAAAAACCGAAAAAGCTCACTCTGTGTTCCGGCTGCCACCACCGAAACCGGGTGTGAGAGGTCCTCGCCTCCGATGGCAAGTCCATGTGAATATACGTGGGCGAAGTGAAATCGCTGAAGTAAAGTTCCTGTAGCAAATCCCATGTGATGCCTCCGTCTGTTGAATACTGAAGAAAAATGCCTGGAAAGACAGGATAGCATAGACTTTAATTTAATTTTCACATGAATTTTCATATTTTACTTTCAATCTTCACACTTTTAAGTAATGTCAAATTAAATTCTAACATTTTGCTTTAATTTTTACATAAAATTCAAGTGAACAGGGCAAAATCAACTATACTCGCAAAACGTGCAAATATTTCCCGCAAAAGATCAAGACAAAGATTATGACCAAATCCAAATTCCTACTCTGTCTGTGACATTTTCCCAGAAAGAAGTGAACGGGTGAGGAAGAAACTAAGAGGTCTTGAAGGGTTGAAAGGNTATAGAAGGGTTGAACGTGTTAAGGAGGGTTGAAGGTGTCTTTCTGTTTGCGGGTGTGGTANCAAATCAAAACTTTTTTGCATCACATTACAACCAGTACCACTTGCTCTATTTCTTGGCTGTTCGCATTTTCCTCCTCCGATCTGTACGTAGAACTGTATCACTTCGGCTCGGCTGGAATCAATGTCGGGAGTCACCAGCTTTCGCACTCCAGCCTGAAACGTCCCGATACTGCGTGATATGACCTTATCTCACGAGCCTAACCGTAGTTCACGTAAAGACAGAGCTTGCCATAGCGAGTACGTACCTCGTCGAAGTGCAGATAATTTTCTGACGTCATGCGATCGCAACCAAACCCGTACGCTCCCACAGCGTTGCCCACGACGTGGCCACCAATCACTTTCCACCCACGTGACCGAAGCGAGTCGACATCATCGAAAATTTCTTCCACTCCGATCGGAAGATGTTGATCAGGAGTGCACGTTTCCCCGTAGTAACCTGGCCGGCAACTGAAGAAAAGCAATAAGCGAAGTTGGGGCTACAGTCAACAGAGATTTTATGAACCCTAGCGAACGATTGAAAAAAAATTCAATTCTCCGGGATCACCGAGGCAAATTTAATGCTATGCTCTGCCGATTCAGTGACAAATGCGGTCAATGAAACAAGAGCCACCCTTTTAAGAATCGCAAAAGTCACTTCAGTAGCTCTTGAGGCAATTTTCGGTCATAACTCTCCGAGCGATTGCGCTAGACAAGACAGCATAAGATGTGCCTTTTGAGTTCTTTCTTTAAGAAAAACAGGTAATTTGGCACTTGAAAGTTGAAACCTTTGCACAGGTCCCAATAACGTCGCTGGGTGAAGAAGTAGCCCTTGCAGTCTTTTGGAACAAGGCGTCGAATAAAAAATTGGTGATGACAATTTCACGAATGCAAACCACAATGCCGCTTACAAATGTTAAGATATATCGAAAACCTCAAAACTCGTTGACAGTCGTTATTTTGTCTGCTGCTTGATTTTATTTTGTGAAGGTATCAGTTACACTACTGATTAATTACATTGAGAAAATAATGAATATGATGCGCCGAATCTGGCACATCGGAAGTTAACAGAAAAAAACGGAATATGACGTACGTATCGGATAGTTGCACATAAAGCATCAATCAACAAAAGCTCAAACTTCCTTATGAAATCATTATTTAGGGCAGGCAGTGTACTTCACATTCCACTGTTTTTGTAAAAACGCTCTTTTACCATACCACGCCTCCAAGCACACTAAGCCTTATATTCAGTAGTAGTGTTTACATGCACACGCCGTTCCTGCACGCTCCGTGGTTACGGCAGTACATGGGACAGGTAGGTCCCATGTAGACGTTATCCACCGCCCAGTTGTCCACAAGAGCGTCGAATTTATTCTGAGCCACTCGGATGCGCGTGAAATCTGACCTGTTAAAAGATATTCCAGCAATTGCTTGAGAAACATAAGATTTCAAAATGCCGGAAATCTTGATTACAAGTTATGGGTGCACTGTTGCCTGCAATGATTAATCTACTGTACTGAAAGGAAATACAACGTCACACACATCACAGACGAAACCAGTTTATGATCAAGTGAAGACCTTATAGCTTACTTGCGCAAATTAAAAAGAAGAGCATCAATTTCAAAAGTAAAAACTGCTATAAGTAGAAAATAAAGTGAGAAACCTTTGAGTAACATTCGTGTTGTAAGTACTATGAACAAGTTTTATAGGAATAGCCATAAGGTATCAAATAAACTTTTCCTTAGAGTATGCATCATATTCAGCTAAATTACCAGTTTAATCAAATCTACACAAATCCACACTACATATAGTGCCGTTAGAAAAAATTTTAGTCGTCTAGCTCCATGGTCATTTATATCCGTCATCATGCCCCAGGAATACATACCAAGCCATGGACGACATATCATTTCGCAATAATTTCTCAAACTTTTGCAAACTCACCAAGTCTGCTCGGGCAATACGACAGTCACAAGGGTCCACTCGCTGAACTCGCTGGAATGATACTTGGAAGCTTCGTGGAACGCCGTTGCTGCTGTCGACCCTGGGACCGTCAGCTGAAAAGCACAGCAGCTGAGCAACGTTGCGGACAGTGCGCTTTGTTACGTGACATTACTGTGTGCTAGATCTGATTATATCCATACATGGGCAACAGGCAAGAAAGGAGAATCAAACCCATTCTTGCGGTGTAGTGTGCTTAAACAGGGTAATGCTGAAGACAAGCTTGATAAGCTGTGCGAAGTACTGACTTATTTGCGAAGGTAAAAAAAACAATAATGAACTCGTTACGTGACGGTTCACATCTTACAAGTAGTAAAGTGGATGCTACCGGATTCAAGATATTCGTTTTGAACCTAAAATTGTTTATACTTAACCAGCCACCTCGTAAGGTTACCTTATTTTCTTTTTATTTAAAAGAATCTCGCGCTTTATTCCAAACGTTCGAAAACGTTTAAATATTCCACAGTATTTCACATTTACAACCAAATCACATACTTACATCTAAATCGGTTTCTATTTTAGCCCAGGACCTTCGCCACTAGGCGTCGCTGTACCGAATTTGGATTTGGTGATCCCCATATCCAATATTTAAGAATGTGTATAAAAATTGTGTTCTAGTGTGTCTGAAGAGTTATTGCCGAATTATTGAAGTTTTAGGAAACTCTTCCGCATGCTTGTCGAACTTGATAATCGAAACTGGTGATAACTTTGCCACCGAAAATTCAAAAAAGTTCTAGCAAATACCAGGAAAATTTGTTTCCTTCTCCTTTTTCCTCTATAATTTCTGTTCTCAATACACCGGATGGGCTACATTTTTTAATTCGACCCTTATAGGATTGGTGTTTGGCCCTTTTGAAAACCAAAAATGGCGATACACCTGTTTCAGCTTTACGCAATAAAAACAGAAGCACTGCCATTTCATTAAATAACAACGCATCCAAGACATAGCGCATTTCTTTTTGTTTTTTCTTGTCAAACAAGCGAAAAGTTCATATCATGTTTTCAGAAAGTGGTAGTATGTTTCACAGATTTGCAAGGTTTTATCGAAATATTTTCCCCTCCGTGCCATGTAAGCTATATTCTGCTACAGAAAAATATGAAACTTACTCCGTTGAAAAATAGTTGAAACGTATAAGCAACAGAATGGCAACTTTCTGGACAATATCACAAAATGCATCGTTGCTTTTTGGACAATGATTTCAACGCAGCGATTAGAGCCCAGTGCTTTTAATCTTGACTGTATATAATTTTCACATACTTCAATGTTTCATCACCAAGCACATGACGGATTGCACTGCAACAGGAAGATAAAAAGCAGTTGTGCAAACAATTGCGAAGACACGTGCTTGCTCCTCAAAAAAATTGCTCCTGCAATATTTAACGAACTGACAAAAATGTCAGAAGCCATTCATTCATTCTCATGCAAAGTTTTCCTCTGGGGAGGGTCGCGGGGGGCACCAGCCCTGGGAGGAATTGAAATACCTCACGGTTTTCGGTATCAGGTGGTTCTACTGGCTCCACACCAAGACGGGACCAAATAAGGTCGGAGATGTAATCACGCCACCTGGTCCTTGGTCGACCTCTGGGCCGCTTTGCCGTGCGTCTACCTTTGCAGGACTTTCCTCGCCAACATTTCCTGAGACATTCTGGTCACAAGTGTCACGCCGTGAAGTCTTTGCNAAAAGTCATTGCTGACAGAAGGCAGAACTTGCACATGTCAGCTTGGTTCCTTCAAGAAGCTCAACGACGTGATGGAAAATCAGTGCGTCCTAATTCATATGTAGTAACTACATTATCGTCAAGTTAACTGCTGGCCAGTATCACTGAAGAATCCAGGGGGCAGTTTGTTTTCATCGCTGTCTCTCAAGGACAATGAGACAACGAAGCCCTTCTGAAGCAGAACTCTTCCGAGTAATTGCGCCTCATTTACGTGAAACTGTGTTCTGTTGGGGTTTTGAGAGTATATCATATGTGAATAGGGATGTCCTTGTGATCTTGCAGTTCAGATGCCTGGCTTGCAGTTCAGAAGTACCAGAAAAGAAAGATAAAGAAATAAGGTAATACACCACCGCTGCCGTCTTTTGGCATATCTATGTTTGGAAGATAATTGTTGACCTTTTTTACTTTAATGAAAAGTTTTGGCAACTTGTTCTCTTACTTTCCCCTTGCCTGGCACCAAAATGGCAGAGAATCAAAGGCGAAGGAAGCGGGAACCGCCCTGACTATTTTACTTTCGGGCAAAAATCATTTTAACCATTGAAAAAAGCTTTATATTGAAATTTTAAGGTCGTTTATGATTGTTTCTGTCAATGTATCTCTTTTCTCGTAAAAGTGGGGTGACAATTGCATTAGGTGTGTCTTTTCATAATCCTCGGAGAAGTTACTGCAAAGTTTTTTAAAATATATTTTTGGGGCATGAACATACTTTTTCGGGCAAAACCTGCAGCCCCCCAGATTTTTGTTTCCCTACGCCTATGCAGAGAAGTGTCAACAAAGTTTTTAATCTGTTGGAAAGTAGTGACTTCAAAATTGTTTGGTTTTTCTGGGAATCTGTTGTTCTGATTTCGAGTAATCCGCTACAATGTAATCTAGCATAAATCGTAGCTGTTCAGTAATGACGTCTTGTAGATACCGTCACAGTTATGGACAGAATGGTATGGATTCCGCGTAATTTCTCTGCTTACAGTGTCCATTGGTGACATCATCAAAAGTACGGTACCATAGTAAAAATTTGCAAAAGAATTGCGAAAAGCTATATCCCCATCATACCGCAGTTTATCATAAGTAACACGATTCTTGTCTGATTTTGTTGTCGCGAGAAGGACTCAGCCAAAAAATTCCTTGTCCACGCAGGACGCTGTTGCTCCATTCTCACCTCGTGCACCAGATACCACGTTTTGCCATGATCGACTGAGTACTGAAGCTCAACGAAGGTGTCCAGGGCTTTCGAAATCGGCAAAGCAGGTTTCGACGAGTTGCTGGCAGTGACCGCGGGTGAATTCCCGCAACCGATTACGATTTCGGCTTGCAGTATGTATCCAGGACTGATGCGGAAAGAACGTGTCTCGGCGAAGCGCACTTGATTCTCGTGAGGCGGACCGGCCGAAGTAAAACTGAGCAAAAAGTAGGTGGAGTTATTTCAAATAGCTTCGTGATTAGCGTGTTGTCAATGACAAAGTGCTGCAAAATGTGGCTGACGGAGCGCAGCACTGTAGCTTTCAGCTTGAACACAAGGAACTCGGCTTTTGAGGAGTTTTTCGAGTCAGTTATTTTGCAAATAGCAGACCATGTGGTTTTCCAAACGCTGGGATGTAACGCAACAATGGATTATGCTCACACGCCTCACAGGCGCTTTCACAAGGTGATTCAGCGTTGAAGTTGATTTATAGAAAGTGCCTTCAAAATGCTGCCTACGTTTTTGCTGGTAGGGATTTACAGAGGAGTTCAGTAAAAATGACGAAACGTCAGTAGTGAGTCAGACAAGTCAGTTGTGTGAACAAAAGTACGGAGAAGTTTGCTACAAATGCAAATAATCTTTGGCTTCAGTCTGACAGAAAATCGGTCTTGAGAAGAATGGGGCAACTACTTAATCCCGAAGATCCTGTTAATAAAAATTATCATTTTGCCAACGTATGTTTAATAATAATTATTTTACCAGTGTTGGTTGAATATCAAATAAAATAACCACTTTACTATTGCAGGTTGCACCCAAAATTAAAATCTTGGTTCTAGAAAATATGTGAAGGAAGCTCTGTTGATAAGCGTCGAGGATTCTACCTCAATTGATTTCTCCGAATCATCCAAGTACAAAAAGCAGAATACGAGGCTCCATGTTCTTAAACAAACAGGATTTCATGTTCAAATAAATAACGTAAGAAAATGGCGATATAGTACCACTCAGTACTAAAATCTAAATAAATATGGCTTCTTTTCGTGCCACATTTATAATAAGCTAACCGTCTGACTATGTGTTTCAAACTCGCACCCAAGCCTCATTCAGAAAAAAATTTGGATTAGACCTAACTGGGATTAATTCATACCAGCATCTGATCTGGAGCTCATGTAGCTCAACAGCACGAAGTTCCTTGGAGGTACTAACAGGGAGCAGACGTGGTTAATCTACGTAGTTTCTAATTTTCAAACGATTTCATCAAAGCAGTTAAGGACTATAAACTCACGCCAAAACAAGTGGGCGGTTGCAAAAGGGTTGCAACGACCCAAGATGGAAATTGACTGATGTGCTATATGCAGTCTTGAATAGGGTTGCCGTCACCAGTATGTCATCGATTGCCCAGACAGCGTCTCTGACGTGAGTTTGAGAAGATGGCTGCATCCAACGCAATTGCAAACCTGGTCGCTTGGCATCGTCGGGGAGGTGCATGGTCACCACACTTGAAAACAACCACAGAAAAATTTTGCAACTTAGGGCCATTAAAAAGAGGTTTCACTCTAAGTACAAGAACATCGGAAATGTAGTTCACAAATCAAGGAGGGTAGTTTTTAGTGTCATTTGGTTAGATAATTGAAAGATGTAATTTACATCTAAAGATTTGTTTTTCTTCATTAAAATTTGGCTTTAACCAATTCGACACAAACAAAAGTTTTGTTAGTGTTGCTTTGTCTGGTGTACAGCGGGCGTCCAACAACCTTTTACAGCGAGCGTCCAACAAATATTGTGTTTGCCATAGGACGGTAAAATTAGGTACACTAGTTGGAATAGGAGTGCCCCACAGATGAAGTTACATAACTTTACCTTCCAAACGTAAAGATGTTTCAAAGGTATTTGTGCTGAAAATGTTAAGTTACAGAACGATACGTGAAGCAGGCATAATGTACTTAGAAATCGCGATGTAAAGTAAAAGGCTTGCTTTGGAAATACGTTTTCAACAGTTATAGTAATAGCTGCCGGTTGGATAAAGTAACAAAACCTTTGCAGTAGGAGAAATTTTAAAGCACGTGAAAAAGCACTAATTTTGCCAAGTGGGGCTACAAGGGAAGGCAGAAATACCGTGTTGCAGCAAACAGATTGTTGAATGAACATGAGTACTGCGTTTTTTTCTTTTCTGCTGAAGTCAAACTGTTATGATTAAGACCATCTTCAACCGTCGTTAAAATTGAACTGTTATTGCGAGCGCAGCCTAAAGTTAAAAATCAATATTCTTGAAAATAATTTCGAAAAAAAGCGTCATTATATGACATCCAAACTATTGCATTATTGGCACCAATAAAATTTGATTTTTGATGATCATGAAAACATTGCTTTGTTGATAATTTTATCAATATATTGTCATATATTGTGATAATCAATGTATTATAATATATTACTACGATGCAGGGATGATTCACGTTGCAATTAAACTTTGTATCAATTAAATTTTGTAATTAATTTTTCAATTCCATTACAATTAAACAAAAACAAATGTCTTGTTTATAATTATATATACAATTACATGAAAATGTGCAATTAATTATTTTGAGCTCAATTACGAAATTTAATTGATTCAACATTGATTGATACACCATCCAAATCACATACACACAGCACATCAGGGAAATTCGCCGTTTACTCGACACACTTCCGGCGTCTACATGTCTAGCGTTTCACTAGCTTTGTTTATGCATTTGTTCGTGCTTTGTGAATTTGTTGAAAGCAAAATGTATAAGGTAAATTTTTTATCAAATTATAATAACAAATGCACAGAAACAAAAAATCCCAAATAAGCATGCAATTACAGTTTCATGAAAATATATATACGATTTATTCAGCTCAACTGCAAACTGTAATTGGTCTAACTCTGACACACACGCAGGTAAACGCCAGCCATTTCTTACGTTGGCTCTCTCTGGAAATCGTAGGGAACTAAATGAAGGAAATTCCAAGTCGTCCCGCTATCTGTAGAATAGTCAACGATCACACCATCTCCTGGTTTGGCAGGAGATTTGCAAGCACCAGTAAGAGAATGCCTTCCCATCAATATTGTGAACTGGAGGTATCTATAAAAAAGATCAATTGCTCGTGAGAAATTAACGTTGTGACGTTGATTTCGTTCAAAAACTAACTGCGACGCAAAACATGAATCCTGCATCGTTTCACCACGCAAAGATACAATGTCCAGTAAAAATTACATTTTTTTGCGTATAGTTCAAAAATATAAATGCAAAACTTGGAAAAAGGTTCTAGCAATTGCTCGACTGCCTTTTCCTGTCGCTGTAAACTTTACTGCAGTCCTCCCAGTTGCGATCCGCAATTTGTTTAAAGATCGAATCCCTACGAGCGTTCAGTAGTCATATGCTACAATGCAGCTTGAATTTTGGCTGTGAAGATTGTAACAGAACAATTGTTACAGTAATCCTAATCTCACTCACTTCTCACATCTGCTTGTCATCTCGGGACTGTCGTGGAGGAACAGCCTCGGGAAGGTTTCAAAATACCTCACGGTTTTCAGCAAGCTCCCATAGTTCTGCTGGCTCCACACCACGACACGATCAAGCCAGGTCAGAGATGTAATCTACGCTACCTGGTCCTTGTTGGACCTTTGAGGCATTCGGGGGAAGTGCGCCCCTAATTTTGTTGTGCCCAGAAAAGCGTGTTTCAAACATATATTAAAAACTAAAATCTTGCCGTCCTGTAAAACGAATTTTCCTCCAAAAAGCTTTAAAACCTGGCTGCGGGCCAGGGGATGACTAACTCAGTTTGCCAATCTTTCGGTGCCATCCTTGAACGCCAGACCACTTGACACATACGAGTTGACACAAGAATTCCTTCTCTGTTCAAAACGTCAAGCATTTCAGGTCGGATATCATCACAGCCTGCAACCTCCACAGCCTTCAATGCTTTGACAGTTGGTAAGATTTTGGTCGCAGTAATAACACTTTCTTCGCCAAATGCACCCACTGTGTGACTGATAATTTGAGAGAGACTTGTTTCAACTGTTTTTTGAAAAACTCTGTCCCTCTACCATGGACGTCCTCCTGATTACCGAAAGGCACCGTTTCGGTCTTTGACAGATCTGGCAATATAAGATCTTATGCCGCAGAGACGCCGGATGGTTTGCCAGAACACGTTGGCGGCTTGCCAGTAATTGGAATCTATTTTAGTCCGAATTCTCCCAAGATTGCATTTTCACCTTTTTTACCACCCATTAGGCTACGAACGTTCTTTCCTCAGCGTACCGCAAGTGCAGAGAAGGTTCAGCTTTGTTCCCAAGCCAGGCTTTGCAGACTAATTTCTTCGCTCGGATGGCATCTCTCTCCTCATGGTTCCAGCAAGGGGTTACATTTTTTCTACCTGTTGTCGCAACGAGTTGTTCCTGAGCAATTGATGAGATGGCGGTTGCTGTGAACAGCCGCCAGTTTTCTTTCACGTCCGTTGTATATTCCAGGAGCACTTGGTATGGAACACAGATGTAATGGTGACTGCAAAAGTCGTTCTTACATAACTACCATGGCCTCCCACTTTGTTTAGCAGGACCTCTTCGTCCAGAGCGTTCATGTAAGTCCTGTTAGTTTTTCCAGCAACAAGTTGCAGGCAGACAGGTCGTAATTTGTTGGCGGTTCTGCACCCCTTTTGACACGAACGGCCAACAATGGTGAGTTGAGTTTATTGGCGCAAACATTAAACACTTACATGAGACAATGATAGACAATGATAGTAACAGTTCAGCTGAAACCATGCATAAGCCAGTCCTCGGCCGTTGGCCCAAAAGATCTCTGTATTAGGTGCGCCAGTTCAAAAGTCTTTGTTGGAAAATTATGTTCATGATGAANCTGCATTGTCGCAGCACAGTTGCAGCAGAATATTTCCGTTATTNTTCAGTTTACACCANTATTTTTGACCAACCACTTTATCCCTCCATACACCGGCATCGTTTCCAGCGTGTGAGTCTCACAAAATGTTCGCGGTTTCTTTAGCTTAAACCTTGAACAGGGCATCACTAGTTTCCTGTACGAATTACGGGTCCTGTGAACTTTAGTTTGGGACATATACTTCTATTAAACACAGGGAGTGTTCTGTCAAATTCAGAATCAGCATTCACACTCTTCCTCTCAGTGGAAAGCATATATCAATACACATTGCAAGCTAGTGACCTACGAGCATCTTCGTCCCAGACATGGAAAAGCTTTGATGACTCAACGTCGCAGTAGAAGAATTCCACCCAACGCCCAGTCCCACATTGTTAGAACCACAACATTTTGATGAAGAGATACCAACAACATTCAGGGCATATTGGTCGGCTTTCTTAACCAGTTCGTGTTCTTTCGCTGTGAATGAAGTGATGTACCAGTTTCCACTAACTAGCGTATGGTAAGATTGACGTTTATACGTGGCTTTCAAGTGTCACAGAAACTTGAAAACACTCTGAGGAGCCCCTATTTGCTTTCCAGGTGCGTAGCGGTCGCAAATTGGGGCCCCGACTTGCAGATGATTGGCTGGGAAGGATGTCGCAGATCTTTCAAAAGGGACCCTCTGCCTGAAGCCTGAATGCTGTGCAAGGCTACTGGCGACGACCGTTCTGCGATGGCATTAATCACTTTTGAGCATTTCAAGTTAGTAACTTCCCAAATTATAACGTTGGATTAACCGGTGGCGACATTTGCCCGCCCCAGCAACGTTTGAGGAAACAGAGGGGATCCACCTGGAAGACGTTTTTGCGGACATATTTCTATAGGAGAGCTTTTACATTGTTTCTACTACGTGAGCAGAAATGCAGCGATGAATACACGAGATAAAGNANAGGTTATACGTTACACTATCACTTTTTTCGTTGAAGGTNCAACGNGGACGATATTTTTGTCCCTTCTGCCTTACCAGCTGCGGAAATCAACTCTTNTTTAGCAAATTNGATGTGACGANGTTTTTCCTCAATGCATGTGGACCACGACGGACGATGTAAGAACTGTGTTGGTGCTTCATAACAACATATATTCTCGCGTGTAAAAGCACAAATGTGAAATCAGATGTTAGTCTCAACGAAACATTGCGATTGCTTCACCTGACTAATATCCAATCTACCTGTACCTTGAAAAGAACACGCTACACTTGGTAATACATCCTCTACGCTACGTAATGCTAAATGACGTTCGTTTATTTTTGAAGAAGCGTTGGCAAGAAAAGCAAGGATGGGAAATTGTGGCTTGCGTCAGGTTCAGAGGGGAAACAGCTGGTGGTACTGCCAATAAAGTGGATGTTAAAATGCGCAATTGCTGGAACCAATAACATTTGATAACAGTTCAAGTCACGAAAACAGTCAAACAGTAGCAAAACTAGTGCGGAAAGGAATTATTAGACGCAGCGAAAATAAAAAATGTAGTCGCCCGAATAAAGTAGCATTAATCAAACTTGATCGAGTTTACCTCATCGCAGTTCCGTTCAAAAACTTCGTAATAATTTGGCGTTTTCCAGGTTCGGAAAACACCAAAGATGTACTCGAACCCACAATGCCGCAGTTGAAATTGATTTCTCCGGACGTAATCTGCAAAATAAAAAAACATGATGCAGTGTGGCATACGGTAAATCAAAAATTTTCTTTTGCTGAACGTCTTTTTTGAAAACTTAACCCTTTTTTGAAGTCAGGCTTGCAACGAGAGTGGGAGTGGACCGGGCGACTGTGCCTTTTTTGAAAAAATGCGAAAAACTTTGAAATGCGGGGCAAACTTTCTAAAATTTGTAGAATTTAGATGCTGCAAGTTTTACAACAGCCGAACTGTTTTCCACGTTGCAACCGAATCCCTTTCGCGTTTATTGCCATTCTGAGCATCTGAAACTGTTCACACACATCAAACCAAACAGATCGGAATGGGCGTATAAAAATGTTGTAACCTATTTGCTGCCGTCGTAACCTACTTGACACTATTGAGAGAAAGATTTTAACACGCAAGCTGTTTCGGCAGCATTTGCTCTTTTTCAACTAGTCCGGATTCAACTCTTTTTCAACTAGTCCGGATTCAACAGCATTTGCTCTTTTTCAACTAGTCTGGATTCAAACCTTTTCAACTAGTCCGGATTCAACTTGACCATCATTGAATGTTTCCGAAAGGAAACTTGGTAGTCTGACTTCTGCAGCGCTACAGTCTACTCCTGAAAATCCGACATCGCACCTGAAAAATGCATAAAAACAAGGTGAAAATGGAAAGTAGGGAGATGTTGATGTTTCAAAGTATAAAGACAATCTGTGATGTTGTGCGAACTTGGTTTGCGAAATGGGATCTAGGACATTTCGGCGATGCCGTTTCGGCGACACTGTTTCGGCGACGGGACGTTTCGGCGATGGCGGTCGCAGATGTTTTATACGAAAAAATGTGTGTTTTTGAAATACTTTAATGGTTAGATTGCAACGGATGTACGCTTGATAAGCGTTTTTGTTGTCATCCTGAGGGCAGGTGTTGTTACTCTTCCGCCGTAAGTTTGGAAGACCTTAGTGCGACAGTGACCATGTGTAGGAGGCTTGTGACGTGTCTTTTTGCTGGCATGAGGCGTTTGCGAGTTTACACAAAAGTTAAGCCTGGGCAGCAATTATTGCTTCAGCTTTCGCGTAGATATTCTGGTTGCATTTCACAGCTAATTTAAGAGTATATTCGTTCTTTCTTTCTGTCTGTTGCCTGTCGATGTACGAATCTATACTTCCAATCCCTTGCCAACAGATGCTTCCCGGAGTGCGAACTCCTGATCCAACAGCGGGGTACCAGAGATTGCCTCTGGGCGAACGCGTACACGCGTTTGGCGGAGCGGGATGCTGGAGTTTGCTCAAAGGCAAACTCCAACTCACATACTTACAATCAAATGCCAAGTAAGCTTTTTCTTTGGACGTCTGACAAGTTTTCTTGGCCACCTTGGTCATGAATACCAACAGCAGAAATTTTCCTAGAGCAATTGAGCAGGGTTGGCACCGTGGGTAAGTTCAAAAATTTGGAAGCAACAATGTTAGTCTAAAGTCCATCACCGAAACGTCCATCGCCGAAACGGCATCGCCGAAATGTCCCATTCCGTGCGAAATGTTATCCAATAAGTCGAGATTCAAATTCATTTTAGGTTTCATTTTTTTGCAAAACTCAATATTTCTGCAACACAAGCAATGCCACATTGACAAAAAAATCGTAAAGCTTTTTGTTTTTTACGTGCAGTAAAGGCAATGCGTGTTTCATCAAGTGGCTACTACAATGGAACCAAACAAAATGATGCAAAAAGTTAGGATCATCGAATCCAGTCAGTCAATTTGAAAAGGCCAAAATTTACTTAAACGTGGTAGGGTTATCAGTCTGAAGAAATGGCACACTATGCATGAAACCAGTCGAACGAAAAGCCCTGAAAGTATCCAAAAACTAGATGTCAAAGTTTAACATTTCACAAAGAAGCTTGTGGAAGTTTGACAAGCAAATTCACTTTTGTAACTCATAAAGTGCCATTGTAGTCATCAATACAATAACATGCTCTTTTCGTGAACATTCGACAAACAATTTATTTAAAGTTACACCATTACCGTAGCATACCTGGATGATTTGTCTAGATACACTAGACTAACACAACTGCATTTTTAGTACAAATAATAGGCCTACATTTTTACCATGGTTTCTTTCAATTAAAGTAAAGGAGGGAAGCGTTTAGCAAAACGAGGCTTTTCCACATGTTTAGATAAATTAGATCAGCGCACAAGTTCCAAAAAATTCTGACTCAGACTTTTCGCAAAACAGGTTTGGCAGGTCATTGCATCAACTTTGTGACAAAGTTTGGTACTGTCTTACGACAAAATACTGGGGCAAAAGTATCTCCGTGGAAAGGCAGCAAAGTGAAAATTCTTGTCGGTTAATAACGTTGTCTTACCAAGCGTAACTAACACAGCAAAAGCTTTCAAATTACTTCTCAGCAAGACCGCGCATGTGATGGAGAAAAAATGTCAAAATGCATGCAACAAAATAGCAAACAACATCATCAAAAAATTAGGAAACCACGTTTGACGCTAGTTTCTCTGTTTGGCAGCAGAGCGCGAAGCAGTGCATAGAATATCTAATTGACAATTACGAACCAATTAAGCAAAATACAAAAAGTTATTCATCCAAAACTTGCCATGCCAAGATGTTAGTTAATGTGCGATTGACAACACCTTCATTTTCTTTACCATCACTCGCAGAATCTAACAATCATGGTAAAAACACAGCAGCCTTTTTGCGACGCTTGCACAGAGTTGCAGAGCAACGCGCGGTAATTGCAAACTGTCATGCTTCAAATCACCTTAAAGGGGTGTCGAGCAGTTATTCAAATAGGGTTAAACCTGTTCTTCCATTCAGCGAGTCGATAAAAAGTTCGAAGTACTGTAGTGAATGGTCAGAACGGATTAAGCTTTTTCTATAAAAAAACATCTGCGATTCGGAAGCGCCGATCAGAAACAGAACGTACAGTATACTCGAAAGAGAAATTTCTCAATCGGAAATCAGCAAGTCAGCAGCAAGAGTTTTTTGAAGGGCTCGCCGAGGTAGCAAAGGATCCAGTTGTGACGTAACAAAACTCGTTTTGTATTTCTGCTTCCATCAGCATCCTGTTGAAAATATCGCCACACCCGTGCGCTTGTTCAAAGTATACATTTGCGACATGAACTTACGTGCACCCGGTAGCTGAGCACCTTCCGTGTCCGCTGCAGAAATGAGGGCAGTCCGTGTCCGAACCGATGTACACTTCGTCGATTGCCCAGTGCGATGTGGCGTCGTTCTGAACTTCGAGCCATCGAAAGCGAACGTTGCTCGCGAGCGCCGCTGGAGGCAGGGGAACAGTGATTCTGTTCCAACTGCAAGCAGATTTAATGCAAGATCATAAGATGCAGTGCGTCAAACCCACCTTGGCGATTTACACTCCATACACGCTGAAAGCCAGAGCAGGTAATAAGCACGTTAGAGCGCCTTCCTCTTTTTGCACGTATGGGCACGACTCACTACAAAACCCGACCCTGTGTGAAGATCGTGTAGTTTTACACTTTTATATTGTTTCTCAATAATGTTCTTCTTTGTAGTAGTGTGTTAAATTGTGCATAGAATGGTAATCTTCTGAAAATCTTCTGAAGACATAGTAGTTTCCTGTACGCGTTGTTCTCGTCTTTCTTAGAGCGAAGGGTAATGAACAGCAACAGCGAAGGGTAATGAACATTAAAACCTTTTACAGAATATGTAATCACAAACTTTTTACAGCTTATAATTGTGAATCCTCAAATAGACCTGCAGCACCGCTGCTTTAATATGTGTCTGAATGAATGCAGCCTTCTGCGTAATGCAAAAAAGAATATCGATCTTTACCGTTTCTGGTGTCAAGGCCCCACCAACAATTTTCTCCTTAGGTCCCGCATTTCCTAGAATCAGTCCTGCTTGCCTAGGGCCAGAATGTTCTTGAAATGAACTCAGGTTAGTGAGAAAAGCGGTTTAAGAAAGCTCACATGGTCCACGTTCCATGTTAAATTCTATTTGATATAATAAAAGTTCGACAGCTGCAAACAGATGGTTAACAAAACTTGGTATAGGGTTGTATTCTAAATGTCTCGTAGTCGATGCACTGTTTTTGCTACAGTGATTCCTAACTGAGGGGGGAGATCAGCTATTATCGACAAGTTTTTCAAAAGAATTTTTATTTATATTAATCGCAAGTAATCTATTAGGATTCATGGAGTCAGATCATGGAAGTTTTTTGCCTCTTTAGGCCCACGTACCCGTCGTGTGTAGCTGTCTCGTATAGAGAATGCAGCATCCAATGCTGTCCCTGGCATATCTCTGGCAAGCACTCGGATTGCAGTTGAGACCACGATCTTCCGTTGTTGGTTGAATATTGGAGCTTTACTCTGAACCAAAATAAATTTCGCTGTAAATCTACAAGCCTTCTTTTGACCACAGACATTCACCTGCGAAGATGTGCACAAAACTATTCGGAGTGTCTCTGCTTTGATGTTTTGCCCAAGACCATAATAATGGGCCATTTAATTTTGAAAGACAAAGGCGAGTTATTGGCAAGCAAAATTTATGCTGCGAAAGCTTTTTCCCTTTTGGGAAATATTAGGCAAAAGCCACTCCAATCACTTGAACAAAAATCTTTTCAACGCTTCGAACGACTTAATTTGGTGTAAATAGTACAGGTAGATTTATCAACAAAAAAATAAAAAAATAATTTTTTTCTAATAAATACGGAAGTAGAGAACGAATAATAATGATCTAGGATGGTATTATTGCGTCGTTTTTAAAACAGAAGTTCACGATCACAATATCTGTGCAGATTCGGCACCAGGAGGAACTTGAGAGGATTGGCCCAAGTCCAAGTTCAGCACCCATTTTGCAAGTCAGTGGTATGAAGCTTTAACAAACTGTTTACAATGCTTTAATAGCACCAACACATTCAACCCAGCCTGAAAGTCAACCCCCTCAACAAATGCCCTCGGTTTGTGACAGTCGGCAGATATGTTCTGTAACGAGTGAAAGAAACACAATGAGAAAGGCAAGCAGTTTTTCGACGAAACATTACACAGAGGTATTTTTTTGCTAAAAGTTGTTTGATACCAAGTTCCACAAACCAATAGTAGTTAACATTCGTCTTCACGCAACAGCACAAAATAAAATCCTTGTTTGTTGATATGGTACAGCTTGTGCATNTTCATCNATTTCGAATTAAGCAAGACTTTGAAAAAGAAATGAATTCATGCTATTGCGGTTTGTTCACAAAATTAAAAAGCAAAATCAAGCGGTCACCTTGTGTTGGCAGTTTGGTCGCCGCAAGCCATATTAATGGCGAACTGAGCAAAGTGTTCGTGGCTGGACGGGGTATCGATCAATTGCAAAGACCCGACAGTCCACACATTTCGTCCTGATCCGTCATGCGAGTGTTGCGTTAAGCAGACCTGTGCACCTCGAACTTGTGCGTGGTGGGGTATAGGAGCCAGAACTTGCTTGGGAGTCTGCGATTCACAATCAGAAACGTTCAAGGTTGCTTGTGCGTTCCGACAAGCTGGTGTGGTAGAAGCCAGAGGTGTGCATGGACTGGAGTTTGGATTTTTTGGATCCGGACTCCGGCTGCTTCCAACAGGATCCGGAGTGAGGTTTTCTTTGCTATAGTTGGATTGGATTTTGTGTTTGCTGAAGAAACGTTAATGGATATTTGCTTGACTTATATTTATGCGGAGCCAGACAGGAGTCGGATTGCTTTTTCATGTTGGTATCGGATCCGGAGTGGATTCGGACCGGACTCAAAAAAATCAGTCCGCACACCTCTGGTAGAAACGGGAACCAATCAAACCAAATGTTATCCATAACATATGTCGAACTTGGAGGGTAGGAAAATCGGGAAAACTATTTTTTGCGTTCTCTGAGTAGATACGCGGCTAAACAAGGTTGTCTTTGACNAAGTTGGTAACTTTCACNGGCTTTACCGAATATTTCGGTAAAGCGGCTCTATTTTCCCTCAAATTGGAGCATTCGCAGGTTACACTTGGCATAGCTGAGGCAGGGGCGGATCCAACCAGCAAGGTTAGGGGGAGATTTCAGTAATATTTGGTAGTAAAGTCTCATTACGGGTTCACTACTGTAAGAGAGATGAAGTATATTTCACAATACTGCTGTAAAAAAACAGTGGACGACAAAATGGCCTTATAACGCGCATGCTGTTTTCCGAATTGTACAAAATCATGATGAAAAAAGCTAGTTTTGTAGGTTTTAGGGGGGTCGATAGCTCCAATCGACCCCCTGGATCCGCCGTTGAGCTGAGGTTTTGGAAGATGAATAGGCACGCTGCTTGCAAAAAACACTTTGCTATTAAACTTCTTGCCGTATATCTTTATCAAAAGCTGATATGGTTGGGCTATTAACTCTTTTGCTATTATGGACACAATTACACTTTTGCGCATTTTCATAACAAAGTTCCTGGGAATACTTTGTACAAGTGTCCCCTAACCGCGGAAACTTTAGACTTGTTTCGCTTACGTTTAGGGGGCGCATCACTTACCACTGCACAAGCAACACCTGTTTAAAACTCACCCGGTAGGAGTCGAAGTGATAATTTGAGATCGCATGCTGCTTTCCATCAACTACGTAATAGTAATTTATGTCCATTGCGTGCCCAGTGCTTCTCGAGCAGTCTCCGCTGCCTACAAATTAGAAGGCCAAAGCTAACACACCGATCACCAGTATTTTAAGTATTAACGGCACAACTGCAGGGTTCCTACGCAATTTTGAACATAAATTTCCAGACTTTTTCCGTACTTTTTCCAAACTTAAACTTTTCCAAATGACATACCCAGGTCAACTACAGGCACTATAATAGTTAACATGATAAAAGTAAAAAGCTTGAATAAAATATTATGAAAACGCATATCAAAAGATCAAGTCTGGAAAACTGTTTTCTTTTTCCATACCAACAGACCAAAAAAGGTATTGTTTCAGACTTTTCCAGGCTGGAAAATAACCAATTTTTTCCATATTTTTCCAGACTCCGTAGGAAGCCTGCAACTGGTGCTTTACCAACGTATGAGCGTGAATTTGACTCCAATGTTCAGGTTGACCAGCCGGCAAACCTTCATCGGGACAATGACGCTAAGTATCACCACGTAACTTTAATCATCACGGATGTGACATATTGAGTGAAATCTCGGAAATGCTCATGTATACCTGGTGACAAACTGACAACAATCAATTTTGAAAAAAGGGTNGGAGACCNGTGGGAGACCCACCCCTTGTCCTTGCTTACAACGTCGATGAACACAGCTTAGCTTCTTCGTCAAATCAGAAAGATAAGAATTCGTTTATTTTCTTGCTTTGAAAACTGAGTCGCGGCAACAACACAGATTTGTTTTTCAGTAGAGATGAGTCATAGACATATGATCAAATGTTTTTGCAACTAGGTAATTCCCCTATTGCAGGGGTGGGCAATTATTTTTGCTTGGGGGCCACTTTGAGAAGGCCGTTTTCAGCGGAGGGCCGTATCTTCTTATGCGAGCAGAAGCAAGTCTCGATTTATAGCCTCAGCAGTCAGCACTAATATTTATTATGAGAAGTTGGAGGAAATTTCAGATTTGAAGATTTTCCTGAGTGCTTCTGCGGGCCACTGAAAACGTTGTGGCGGGTCACATTTGGCCCGCNGGCCGTTATTTGCCCACCCCTGCTCTATTGCATTCAGTCATTATAAGAAAGATAGATTAGACACCAGGTTGTNGTAAACGCCCAGCTATCGGTAGCTACGCTGGCGCAGTGCTTTTGTTGCAGTCTTTCATCAAACAGGTAAATTTTTACGCAAACGATACTTGTTTGTGGGCACTACGACAATCAAAAAAATTAACAATGACCACAGTAGCATCTATTCTGTTTTGTTTGTTTGCAAGAGCGTGTGTGACGCTGTGTAGCAGCAGAGTCTTATAGCACTCATCCACTTTCTATGGATGAAGATTTCTGCTATAAGGCTCTGATCTCACGTCTTGCATTTGAATCGTCGGTAAGGTTTGAAACAGGGACGCCGGAACAACGGTTGGGCAGGGGGGAAGTAAAAATGTTGAGGGCGATGGAAACTTATGAAAAACAAACAAATCGTTACCAATACATGTTTTTTTTCTGTTCAGCAACAGTATTGACCCCAAAAATAACAGAGATTACAGCAGAAATTGCAAAAAAACATTCTGAACTTTCTTGTTGCGCGAATATCTTGATAAACCATGAAATTACTAATTATACTGTTATGAAAAAGGTACCTCCGCCCCCGTTGCCCCCCTGCCCGTCATTTTCCTGCTTTCCAGCGTCCCTGGTTTGAATTAAAAACTTCAAATATCTAGTTTCGTGGTTTCCACCGCAACAACAGCTGCAGCTCATCACATACCTGGACATAAAGACAACTCCTTTAAACTGATCTTCAATAGAGATGGGTCATAGACATCTAATCAAATGTTTTTGCAACTAGACGATTCCCCTGTTGCATTCAATCATTACAAGAAAGATAGATTAGACACCAGGTTGTGGTAAACGCCCAGCTATCGGTAGCTACGCTAGCGTAGTGCTTTGGTTGCAGCCTTTCATCTAACAGGCAAATTTTTACGCAAACGATGCTTGCTTGTGGGCAAACAGGTGTTTGTTTGTGGGCAAAAAAATTTTACGCAAACGGGGCTTGTTTGAGAACAAAATACTGTGTTTTCTAGTATTCTGTAACTCTGTTTATTTTTTGTGTATATTTACTTTTTTGTATTTTCTGTGTGCACATTCTATGATTTT
>JGI24158J21664_10001878_pt1 | contig 24534 bp, 23 predicted proteins | sample Ectturendosymbi3_FD_21664 | JGI IMG/M metagenome (IMG submission 21664) | reverse complement strand
TCCGCCGAAATTGGCCTGGGACTAAATTCGCAACCATAGTTCTATCAGGTTGTAGCAATATAGACACTTGGATCATTGCAGAGGGTTCCATGAGCAAAGCAAACATTTGCGGGAGGTTCCTCTGCAGCAAAAAGGTTGAAAACACAGTTTAAGGCCATAGTTTTTTTGTAAGGTTTGACCTTGATGACTGCAAAAACATTTTGAGAGAACGCAACGATTTCATCTGAATACCGAGATGGCCGTGAAGCAAGATTTTAGTGAATTTTGATGATGGTAACAAAGCGAGTTTATGCTGCAAAAGTCATTTGAGAGACAGTTTCGGTTTCGGCATCACAAAACACATTAAAAACAGTGTCATGATTTAAATGTCAACCCTACACCTGCGGTTCCTATGTCTACTCAAGACCTTTTCGAGGGGCCTCCGCACCCCTTGACGCAACATGCTGCACCGTTCACTTTGAAAACTATTAACATTTCTCTTATCATCACGGAATGTTGGTGGAGCCCACACTTGACCTCCATTCGGACTTGAAATGTTAAATTTATCTTTGAAAGAGCGCCACAGTGCTCTTGGCCGAAACGGCCAGCTGCCCTGTTTGGAGCCCGAAGTTCAGACTTGCGCGAGACGTGCACGTTGTGACGACATAAGACTTTGATTATTACCGGAAGGGAGCCAGATTTCGAACTAGGCTGAGCATCTGCAATGACTGAAGAACTATGCTCATTGGTCTTGCAACATGTCAAAGGTCATTTAAATACGTCACAACCACTTACAAATCGGCCGCCAAGTGCACGTCGCTTTTATCAGGAGGCACTCAAATGAAGAAAAAATCTAACACGGAAATAAATTCTCAGTAATTAGTAAAGAGATGCGCAGGGTTTGATAAATGAATGCAGGTGCACACCTTGCCTGCGCATGCGCGTTAGCACGTACACAGAAAAATAGTTACAGGCTACGTCATCAGAAATGACCAGGAAGTGACGTCATCAGAAGAGGCTTCAGCTTCCGGAGAATAATATTCTCCTGGTTGTTATAAGCATCTCGCCCGAACAGAAATCCTCTGGTGATCGAAGGAATGGGGAGGAAATCGTGCGCTGTCAACTGAGCGGTCAATTGTTCGTTCACATTGAACGTCGCGCGCGTTGAACAAACACGAAACAATCACTCTCATGTAGAACACTCACAGTTGGCGAGCTCGAGCTGTCGCTTGACTTCGCCCAGCGCAGAGAAAAGGTCCAACTTGAGCCGCGTCTCGGAGCTTAGTGAGTTTTCCAGCATCAGGTTCTTGTCTTGCATCGCCTCCAGCGCCGACATCAGTGTTTCCGAATCTTTTTGCGACTTGCTACTTTGTAGCTCCTGAAAATAGTCGACAAAGTTTTCCGTGAAACACTGATGTATTATACCAAGCGTAAGACCCCTGCTCGGCGATGCGATGAGCCGTATCGACATGACCAATCGTATCGGCGCCGCGCATCTTTCAAATCCGTTCGGCGACATTTCACGTACAGCACCGCCTTCCGAGTTCTGCGGTTCCGTCACCCTACTGCGTACATCAGTGGGGTTTCGGGTGCGACGGGTCAACGACTCGTTGCCCTTCACCCCCCTCGCGCAAAACGAGCTGTAGGTTTGCCCCCTTTTTAAGCGCAAACCTCAAATTCTCCCCAGTGATTCGAAACAGCGAATTTTCTGATAAAACACGAAAAACAAACATATGAATTGTGGCATCCCACTTTCGCTTTACTGTTTGCGATCGGAGGGTTAGCGGCCAGAAGTAGTTCACTAGTTAGCGCTGGCATTGAAATTACGATTGCAGTTGTGTTGATTCTACGCTTAACAACCACAGCCGTTTGCTTTCCTCAATGTTAACTATTTGTCGCGCGTTCAGCTAACCGACAATGAAGTCTATTTGTTCAGCATAAAGCTGTGCTGGTAGGATGCTCATAGTTTTGTTTATTCTGTGTTTCAGAAACTGCAACTAACGATCTATAGCATTTGAAGCTTGCTGCTTCATTTGTGACAAGTATTGCGTTGATTATATTATCTTCCATCCCGTAAGCAATTGCTGCAGGGGATACGAGACGGTAGTTCTGTTAATGCGTGGGTTCGTGAGGTGTCCGGGCAGCCGAAATAAGTTCTAGCTCTCTACAGCTCCCAACAAAGGTGGCGCCTTAAAGACAATAATAATCATTCCAACTATTATTCCAACTACTGCGTTCATTACAAGCACTTCACCGATCTACCTCAGAAGTATCGATTGCTGGAAAGCAGAGAAACGAAACTCAAGTGCGCTGCTAAAGCCCCAGTTTTATTTGGACAAAAAACTACAAAAGCGAGCGTTGTCGGCAAACATGGGCTTGCATTGTTTCGCATTGTTACGAAACGAAGCGTAAAAACCGCTACGAATCAGGCGCTTACGAGACATTTCTTCACCAACCGTCACTTCTTTTTTAAGACTGGCGCATTCATCTTCGCTCTCTTTCAACTTCTTCTGTATTCTGGCGATTTCTTCTTCGAGGTCTTTGTTCATTTGCTTCAGAAGATCCGCCGCCTCTTTGTCGTTCCTGGGGGGGAAGGGGGATAACGGATGAGCGCGTCACGCAACACTAGGCACATAGTATTGTGAACGATCAACAATTATTCGGTGACAGTCGTGAGGAGTAATGTTTGCATCGCCAAACTGTAAGGCAGGGGTGGGGAACCTGCGGCCCTCGGGCCAAATGCGGCCCGCGTGAACATTTGATATNGCCCGCATCAGAATTTTCGTTACCCATTTTAGAGCACAACGTCGCGCAAAAAACGAAGCTCTATGATAAGTAGGTACAGTGTGTCATAAGAAGCCTCTATCCTTCGTAATAAGATGAGGGTAGAATGGTAGGATACAATCAGTTGTAATTTACGGCCCGCCAGCGATAATCCACAATTTGTGCGGCCCGTGACAGTAAATAGGCTCCCCACCAATACTTGTAATAGACCAGAAAAAGAAAGTTCCCCACAGTGCAAATGAAGTGTATTCACCAGGTCACGTCATCGGGGGAAAAAACTGAAAATGTTATCAAGGGGTGTATTGTTGCAACCTCTTGGGTGGCGTTGCGTTGAATGTGTGATTCACCACAAACGGGATGTGCGCGAAGAACAACACTCATATATCTGTTGTGCGAACAAGCAGCAACAGACTGAGCTCGTCGGGTGATCTGACATTACTTCCTTCCTACGCGGCAGCTAACCCTGGCAACTCGACGAAACTGCGGTTTTGTGAGACGTTCCGAACTCAGCGACTCGCGAGGATCGCGCCGTTGTCGAGAAGCGCTCCATCAAACAAGCAGCAAATCATTATTACGTGTCAATGGCCGCGGTTTCAGCCCAATGCGTTGTGTGGATTATCCCAAAAGCGCGAACAAGTGCCCAGAACGTATAGTTTCAAGCTCCAACTTACACCCGTCCGACCTTCCTCCTGCGTCGGCGACGAATGAAGCGAACCCACATCTCGAAGCAAAGTGTGATGAAATAATCCATGACGTGTTGGGAATGGAAACTAAGCGTAACTGGCTTTACGGTCACGTGATCCTAGAAGGACGAACGGTATTTGAGCTTGGATCACGCTTGCATCGCCCCCCTCCATCTAAGAGGGTTGCCATACGCCTGGCGTCAAGCCAAATTTCTGACTTGGGAAATATCTGACTTCACGCCATGCGCGCATGCACAGGGTAATATACTACATATAAAATAAGCGGAGAAAGCTGATGATTAGGACTCAGCCTCAGGGTTTAGTGTTTAGGTAAGTGTGTCGGGGTAGGATTTGTTCTGGGGTGAGAAAATGCAAAATATTTGAGGTCAACGACTAAGTCTGAAAATTTTCAATGGTAAAAGTTATTCTCGTGCTACAGCTTGTTGTGGGTACATGATATCGAACCAAAATGTTTTAATTTGCACAACACACATCAAATAAGTAATTGCCTCTCTTTATTTCCTTATTCTGAGGAGCAAAACAACTGAGAAACAATAACAGGTCACAAGTTTCGCACAGGTCAGGAATTTCGCTTGACACCGGCATGTCCCGGACATATCCGGAATTTCAGTGGTAAAATCTGCGTCCGAAATTAAGTTTTTAAAATGGTCCAATGTCTGGAATTTTGACAGTTAGTAAATTACGTTTAACTTGGAACAATGTGCATGTCCTGTGAAGATAAGAACTTTGACTTTTACTTCTTTGGTTGTTTCGAGCGTCTACAATAATTTTGCCTGAACAGTAATAATACTGTTTCGCGGTGGTTTGTAAAATTAAGAACACACTGAAAAATGCCGCACAGCGCTTGTTTTGTTATCGCGAAAAGTAGCTATTGATACTGCCAAGAATTTTTCCTCTACCCTTAAGACACTTTTAATGAAAAGATGAGATAATAACCTGCTCGACTCGGCGATCGCCGCCGCCGCACATCGCGCGTTCTCCTCCTCCTCTTTCCTCCTCCTTTTCTCTTCCTTTAAGAGCCTTTCGGCGTTCGATCGGATGTCGGCTTCGGACTTGAGTCGCTTCTCCATCGACTGGATGTTTATTTTGTCCTTTTCTTTGCTCGTAAATAAGTTTTGCAGCCTGCGTTGAAGCGCACGATATTTGCGGGCGTGCTTGCTCAGCAACAAGGGGAGCAAAGCGACAGTGAACTTGTACCAATGTTGATGCAGACAGAGGTGCACAACTGCGGTTTTCGATAAAAATCTATGCGGCCGTGCACATGCAATTTAAAATATATGTCATGGCGGCCGTGCATTAATAAATACTCTTTGTCTACATGTGACGATACTTAGTAGAAAGACTGCCAAACAGCAGAATAGAAACAAATGTCAAAAAATAAATTATCTTGAACTCACTGGCGGTTGTAATTCCCGAAAATATGCGTCATGCGGCCGGCAATAGCGCAAAGGTTGTGCAGCACTGCTTTAAGTTAATGTTCGTCACAACGCTGTCAACAGGGGACGTCTGGCGATGTAGACTTGCTACCTGCGGTTCCTTCTACTTTACAGTATAATCAACTTACAAATGTGGTATCTACGAAGGCAAAACGTCGTTTCATGGAAATGCTGCAGTTCTTAAACCACTGTCCTGCGTCAGTTTAGTTTTAGAGCTCTTGCAGGCGAGCGATGTCAGTGTGTAGAACAAGTAAAGTGGCTTAACTTCATTCTTCGGCTCCGCAGCATAGCTTCATTAGCGGGGCATTGACAGTTGAACGCGCACCACCATAGAAATTTGCTCAAACATCTACTACGGCATTTTCACACCGCTTGAGAAACGACAGTAGCTTGGAAACTACGATCAACGGAAGGGTTCTGAGTAAAAGGTTTGAACAGACAGGGTTTTTATTTATTAAGTACAGGACATTGCGCTCAGAGAAGAAAGGTTTATAAGACCTACAGCACGCTCGTTACGAATCTTCTTTCTATCCTAATAAAACTCTGGTGATACCATCTACGAAAGCTGACATTAAAGGCCATGGAGCCGAAACAGGTGACAGTGGGAATCGAACCCACGACCTCTGTCATGGTAGGGACGCGCTCTTACGTTGAGCAATGAAGCATGCAGTGGCAAAGCAGTGCGAGACGATGTATCAATAGAGCAGTGTTTTTCAACCTTTTTGCTGCAGAGGAACCTCCCGCAAATGTTTGCGTTGCTCATGGAACCCTATGCAATGATCCAAGTGTCTATATCGCTACAACCGGATAGAACTATGGTTGCGAATTTAGTCCCAGGCAAACTCGGTCTGTTTCGGCGGAACCCCTGGTGACCACTCAAGGAACCCTGAGGCTCTGCGGGACCCCGGTTGAAAAGACTGCAGCATACACTGTCACTCTCGGATTTGTGTTTGCCGTTCGGTAAAAGATAGTTTTGAACAACAACCTGATGGTTGGATGAAGGGCACCAACACGATGCAACGTTGCCAAGCGTTAAACAGTTGCTTTTAAACGATGAAAAATACTACAAGTGATCGACTTTAAATCGTTATGTTCCAGCCGCAAATGGAACCTTTGCAGAATAAAATTTTTTTCGTATATACAAATATGTGGTGCATTTCCTTGAACAGTACTCTGCGTTTCACCAAACATATAATAACGACAACAACAAACTTGACCTTACTTCGTCTGCAGAACTTCGTTTTCTTTGCGCATTTGAACCAGATCGTACTTGGCCGCCTTTTCCTGGTTGGCCAACGACTCGACTGCGCTTTTTATACTCAGTTCGCTCTTGCGCGCCACCTGGAGTTCATTCTGCAACCTCGATATCGTCGTTTCCAACTTTTCGATTTCGCTGTTGAAGACAAGGGGTCAAAGGTCAGTTTAAAAGTGAACGGCCATGTTCGTCATTGGAGCACAAATGACAAGCTAAGCGTGCAGGGAAAATTGAAATGCGAGCAACCAGACGTTCAAATTTCCTCGTACTATGCTCCGCGTGAACAAAACGAAGGGAAAAAAATTTCTTTCTTTCATTCGAAGTGTTGGTGACGGCAGTTAGCGGCAGGGCGAAGCCTGAAATTTGCCCCCTGCCGGGGCGATTTTGGGTGAACACTCTTGCACAAGGAGTGCTACGGAAGTTCACTCAGTGGCCGTGGATCGAACACCCCACCTTTCAATTGAGAGGCGGACACTTTGCCACTGAGCTAGTGCTGTCCCAGGAAAAAAATTGAAGAGCACATTCCGAAGATTGAACAGATAGGGCGGCGCAATGTGATGACAACGGGGTGGTGGGTGAAACTTGGTCTTTTCTGTATGTTTGTTGATTGGGGGATAGGAAACCAAGGAGTTGCATAGAAACCGACATGATTCTTTAAACTGATTTTTTGCCGTTTCGTGGCTACAAGCATTCCGAAGCCCGGAAGCTCACAACAGGCCGTACTGCATAAGGCAAGCACTGGTTTGTTCAGGCAGGTGAGCAAGCGGACATACAGTACCACCTAGGTCCTAGAACGTGAAGTATCAGCGTGAGAATATGCCCACATTCCCCCTCAGGTTTCGGCCTCTGCATGGGTCGACATCATGCCCAGTTGTTGCGTGGAAATAACAAAACTAACGTACAGCGTAGATCTATTTGACGGCAAAATGGTTCGGGTCAATTTTAAGGTCAAATTGGTTGCAGGTCAATTTAAGGTCAAAATGGCAGGTAATTGAAGGCCAAAATCGATAAAATGACGTACAATCAGTCGATAGATCTGCAGCAGCTGAGCAGTCGTCGAAAATGAAGGTGGTCGGGAAAGTTTTGCTTTCTGTTGATGTCTGTGGTCGTTTGCGACTTCCTCCCTGAACGTTTTGGCCATAAATACCTGACACGAACCGAGCAGACGTCGCAAGGACNTCGCTTTTTGTGGTGCAGCAATGATTTCCCGCTTTTGAAATTGTCTGCATTTTCTTTATTTTATCAAAATCAGTTCAAAATTAGTCGAACCCAGGCCGTAAATCGAAGCAGAAAGCTGTGAAAGCGTCTTGTTGGATCCGATTCAACGAATACCAGGTGAAAACAGGGACCCATCCCAAGCAGGCAGCAGTTCGAAGCATTCGCTTTGTGCTTCTGGAAGGTGTTGTCGACGAATAACGGAGAGCAACGTTTTCTCAAAATATCTCCATGACTGAAACAGCGCGAACGTAACTCGATACTTTGCTCAATACTTTGTGATAGGGTGTTTTCTCGTTAAACGTTGCAGGAGGTGTTCCCGTGACCGGTGGGTATCGCGCGAAGCCAGGCCACTTTGCCATGTTCGCCTGGACAACGACGAGGAGCAAGTAAGACTGAAATGCTTGATCTGGAAAAATCAAAACTTTTCCGATAAATAAATATATAAACAGAAAGTGGCTGAGTGCAAAAAAATTTTTTTTGCGCTTTTTTTCATTTTGAAGAAAACCACTGCACCTGCATTAAGCGGCTGTTAAGCGTTGGCAAGTTTTACGAACACTCACTTGCGTGGTGGAAGTGCGAACAAGCGCATGCCTGCTGACTTTAAAAGCTTAAACAACAGAACTTGAAAAGCACCACACAACGCCCAAACCACCTTGGTGCTGCTGTTCTCGCAGCAATTCACGGCACTGCCGAAAACTTCAGCTGACGCACAATCGCCAGCGAGTAGCCAAGCGAAGCGTTACGTCACAAACGGATACGCCCACGGCGTCATAATTAGGCTTCGCCCTGGCGCAATACCTTGCGTGGAAACAATCAAGCATTGACGCGAAAAGATCGCGACAAGCTTTAACTTCCCAATGAACAGTAGCGCTCGCCGCATCAGCTGCCAACAAAACCCCAAGCGTTGGTCGTTTTCAATATGAAGCACGCCGTCGATGCGCTGCATCGCGCCTAACCGTTGAAAAGCTGCACCGTTGTTGAGTTAAAGCTGTGGTTTGTTTGTGTTCGTTGATCTTTTGATTCCGAGCACACTTTGAACGGATACGATGAGATACAAACGACGGGTGGAAAAGACAGGTAAGCGCGAAAAAAATAAACACGCGGTCCGGGTTTCTGTGTTCCGTGATCAGATTTAACCGCGAAACCTTTCAGGATTAACCCTCGGGCGCCGTATTTACTCCAAGATAACATCAAGACCGTATCACGAACGAAGCTAAGTGTCCACATAAAGTCTGTTGAGGGCAAACGATGCAAAACGTGGTGTTTGTCATCACAGCCAAGATTCCACAAAACATTTCCATTTAGGTTCATTCAAAGCCAACGACAAACATCGGTTTTTAACGGCTGGCTTTAAAACGCGCAGTTCGATTGTGGCGTCACTGACGTGTGAACTCGTCGTTGTGCGTCATTTAAACACGCTGACGGTGAAATCTGCTGTGGCTTAAAGGCTGCAATCAACGATGGTGTTCTTCCAGAAACGAAACGTAAATTTTTCCGCATCCTGCGAACTGGTCACAGCTTCCGTGCAACCGCAACAGCCATTTTGTTGTGTTCTCAAAACCGCCCCCGCAAACCCGGCCAAAAGCCGGCAGCAAACGCCCACTTCGGCTCGCCGCCGGCTTGTCACGCTTTACTTCCTGTTCAACAAGGCGGTGTGCAATGAAACGCACGCGATTGGCTGAGCCTGTTCATGCGTGAACGTGCAGGTGAGGCCCGTTACACAGTCAACAACGAAACGACTGACGTCGTTTAAGATGCGCGGTCGTTGAATACCGGGACAGTCGCACTGATGAGGGAGAAGAAACAGGAATAAAAAGAAATACATAAGGCAGGCTTGCAATTTTGAACGAAAACATCGCTGGTTTTCGATTGGATTGACAACCACCTTCAAGTGCTCAAATGACTTCTTGATAAATNAGTATGGTTATGTTGTAAACCCTTAAGTAAAAGCGTTGGTTAATTCGCTATTCTTCCCCTGCATACCTATGAGCGAAGCAACAAACCTTCTGGAGGCAACAGAGGACGACCGCCAAACCGAACAAGTTTTTGCGCACAGCGATCTTTTCCTTGAGTAACAGCCTCCAGCCACTTAATGCACGTGGGACGGAAATTTCAACGCAGTTGTGGTTTCTTTGGCGGTTTATGATACATTAATCCCCCCACGCGTGAAGATTGAAATGGCGCAGGGAAAGATACAAGGAACTGGGTGAGCGCGGATTTGTCAGTAGCGTGAACAGCCAAGGCATATTTACCAGGCCAATGGCGTTCATCGTTTTACTTAAAATCAAAGGACATGAAAAGTGTCCTTAGGCCTCTCAAGGCCCGTCGCCAGGATTTAGCAGCAGGGGGGCCAAAAACCAGAGGGGGGCCACATTTTAAAAATACAGTATTGGATGTATGTAGCAAACGGGGGGCCAAGGTAAAATGGGGGGCACCGATTTCAAATGGGGGAGCCGGGNACCACTGCCGATGGGGCATCTCCTTCCCGACGAGATGACCCGCAAACATGGGTTCGACGTCCAGAGGGAGCAGTTCGGCAATTCAACCCTATAACTTTCTTGCTTGGCATGCCGTCCATGTTGTGCTTCCACTGCACTGTGATCATATCTCGGCAACTGCTGCTCGTCAAGCAAAGCTAACAGGTTATTCAAAATCATGACGCTGGTCGCTAAAAGTGTAACTGCAACGACAGATGTTACGCAACACACACACGCACTAACACACACAAACAAACACACACCAACAAACACACACCAACAAACACACACCAACAAACACACACCAACAAACACACACCAACAAACACACCCCAACAAACACACCCCAACAAACACACACCAACACACACAGACGCACGCATGTACAGACACACACATATGTACAGACGAAAGACACACACACACATACCACACACAAGGCAATGAAGCACCAAAGGCAACGTATCTTAATGAATTTGTTGAAAAAACACGCAGCGGCTTCTGCTTTTGCAAATCTCACCAGAGCACCGCACGTTTAACAAGTCCCTGGGTATTTGTCATGAGAAGCAAAGAAGAACCAACGACAGGGTTGAGGTGACCGAAAAACAGCGTTTCGAGATTCACTAAACCAAGCGTAAAAATCCCACCGTGGCCAACTATACCTATTGTCACTGCGGGGCTACATTTTGACACCTTCTCGTAACCGCTAAAGGTCTTTGTCCAAACCTGGACGGTTACGAAACGTCATTAAGGACAAAATCCGTAGAAAGTCTCCGCAGACTTTGCACGGATTTCAACTGACGGAAAAAAAACTTCGGCGTTCTGCCCGAAGAAGCTTTCCAGCTTTCAGTTCGCTCGGTGTGGTGGAGAAAATAAAACACGAAGAAAAGCCGATTAGAGGCAAGCACCAACCTTGGCGTCGAAATAAGTTCGATGGCGCTTTCGGGCACTTGCTCTCGAACAGCGTGTCCGTTCGTTAAGGAAGACCGTGGTTCGGTAAAAAGTGAGTTTTTGCTGGAAACCTTCGCGGGTAAGGTGGCGGGAGTGACCGACGGGGGACTGGTCGACGAGACGGTGTTCCGGCGCTTCTGGGGCTCCGAACTCAGGGACCGGGAACGGGGCGGTGTCGGGGCCGGTTTTGTCCTCGGGGAACCGTTCCCGCTGCTACTCTTGGCCGTCGTGGATTTGCCGCCGCTTCCCTGCGTCGGTGAAGAAAAACAAAACGGACAAATAAATAAATAAACAAACAAATAAGTAAACAAATAAACAAATAATAACTTCGAACAACTCCACAAAATTTTATGAACACGCATGCGTTACTTTAATCAGGGAGGCATCGACCGCGTCTCAGGCCCCAACTCACGGGAGTTGGGGCTATACCCCACAGCCGGGTGGGGGGAATTTAACTTCTCTGAGCACGTGGAATCCCAACAACTTCGTGAAAATTCTTAAGTTTCACCTGATTTTGTTGTTTTTGCCAGAAATTCACAATTTGTGTGCTTGCCGCCACACTTCCTGGAATATGGGGTCTCGTGATTTTTACGGGGTGGCGGGGTCATGTTTAGAGTGTCCTGAGTGTAACCCGGCCTCGAATCAGCGATTCGAACGAACAACAAAATTTTTGTCAAAGTGATCGTTTTAGTGGCAAGGGTTTGCAGGTTACACTTCACACAATATTAAGACAGACACCACACGCGTTTTGCAGTCCTATGTCTCGCTACAGTAATCTCACCTTTGTTACTGACAGCAACCACACGTTTTTCTTGCTGGCCGAGCGTGCAAGTACAGGTATGGTGCAAGAACACCAACGACAACCTTATTTTGGTGAGACAACAATAAAGGACCGTAGCAGTACATTGTTCCTTATTACTGGGAATATGTCGGCTGGTCACTGAGCATCAACTTTGGGCAAACGCTTATTTTCACGCCTGTCATTGTGATATGCGTCACTTGCCGCGATTGCAAATAACATCTATTAAAGGCTCACCCTGACAGTGCACTCGCGAATAACATTGATTAGCTCGAGTGACGCCAACTGATACATAGAAAAATCTAAATAAAGTTCTCGCTGTGAACAAACTTCGGTTTCACTCGGAAGCGAAGCAAGGTGTCTGGAAGGCGCCAGCGCCACAAGAGCAAAATTTCCATGCTTCAAGACTCCCACTCGTATCACCAGCACCAGGCAAATTGTGGGCAGAGCAGAATCCCAGAAGCAACCCTCTTTGATGTACGTGAGCTCAAACAGTTCATGTTGCAGTGACTCCCCCATAGCAAATAATGTTCACGAGAATTTTTGCATCATTTGAGTGAGGATGATCGGCCGGCAGTCGAAGCCTGAAATTTGCTTTTTACCTGGCANGCCAAGAACTTCGCCCAAGGAGCGCTACGGTGGTCGGGGATTGATCTTTCAACCTTTTGATTGAGATTAAAACAGTGGAAGGCTTCAACCTGAGGACATTCCTTCCGTAAAAAAGCGTTATGACTACATTTATTGAAACCACTTAGCATGTTTCTGACGAGCAGTGTTCCCTGTAAGGCGCGCAACTGCGCACTACCACCAGACCACTTGCGCAGTGAAATCTCATTCTCGCGCACTTCCGACAATCTAAAACATGGCAAAAGCGTAAACACAAGAGGCTATTTGAATTAAATCTGTGCTTCGTTTGTATTTTGATTAGATTTTATAGTTTTCTATAATTCATAAAGTATGTGATTCTACTTGAATAACAACTGATGAAAAAATATTCCAGTTACTGGTTCCTGTGAAAGGATTCCCTTCGGTGGACAGTTTGTGGTTGATTCAGAAATCTGCTAACGCAGTTTTAAAATAATCATACTCGCCAAAACAAACAAACATCTGCTCAGTGTATAAGTTTCTTAGAGGGAATACTGCAGACGAGACACACACAAAGAAATGAGATGGGATTTGTGTCGAAAAGCATCAGCACGCTTTAATTCATTTTGTAATGAATCTGGCGTTGCGGCCACACCTGCAAGGCTGGTTGCTGAACAGGGTACACAGTTATTTGTCATGTCTAACAAGAAACATGCGGAATTTAAATGAAGTTTTGGAATTCAAAATCAAAATGCCACTGGAATTCAAAATAAAAACCTGGTTTGGAATTCAAAAACCAAAAACGGTACTGGCTGAGGCTTTCACCTGCGTCAAAAATCGGTCACGGTGGATGGAGCAAAAAATGCCATTATATCTGTGACCTAACATAACCCTCATGGTACTTGTGACCTCACATAACCTCTCCAGACATGATATTCGGTTGACAATCGCGATGAGGTCATCTGGAGCAGGAATGCGTACTCGAGACGTGGAAAGGAAAATCCGCACAATTGTGCTTTGAATGCGGTCTCAATGTAATGTTATTCGCTATCGGTAAGGCCGTAAAGGGCTTGAATAATTAAAGGGGATTTTTGTCATACTACCAATCAAGAGACCGTGAACTACAATTCCAACCGCGTCGTTATTGCCACAAACTCGAACACACTGTTCTCGTTATGAAAATTCCAACCATCCTAGCAGCACGATCGGGGGGGTTTAAAATCGACTTTTTAGTGATGTCTCTGAATAGTGTTGATCACGGTTGCGTACGTATTTACAACTGTAAATGTTTCACGGTTTTGTTAAAATTGTTTTCTAGAGAAATACCATGAAAATAGTTTATAAGCAGCTGTACTTTGATACAATCAAAATGGCCTTAAAATATCACTTTGATGTTTGTCCTCCAAACATCAAAACAACACGATTGTGTTAGTACTATACTGTATAGTTGCGGGACTCTGCCAGTGAAGTTGTGCTATTGTTTCATCATAAGCAGGAAGGGTTGTGACTTCATAAAAAACTTGATTTTTCTCGTTGACAATTTGAAAAAATAGAAAATATCTTGTGCGAAGGAAAAACTTGTCCGTCCTCTACAATGAAAATATACACAATCCACAAGAGGCTGTCAGTGAAAGTTACGAATATACGAAACAATTTACGGAACGGAAGCTTCGCCGACACTGAAGAATAGTTCGGTGCTGCAGAAGCGTCGGCATTTTCGGGTCAAATCTTGAAGCGAAATGCAAACATATCGTTGTTTACAATTCATTTACCTCAGCGATGACTTTGATTAGGGGTCCTGCAACTGGAAAAAGCCGTCTGCGTCAAGTCTAAGTGGTGAGATTACAAAGCAGACGCGACGGCCGCTGATAACAGCGTCTAAGGATGGGAGTTGTGCTGTGGANGNTTCAACTGCTGTCGTCGCGCTCACTGGAAATCCACCATACCTGCGNAAGTCACCCTATCCCAAAAATGCATTGCCAATGAAGAGGCCATGAAAANCTGAGAAANGCGTCCGCAGCTGAAACTACCTCAGTCACTTCCTATGCCCAAGATAAAAAAGACATTCGTCAATTTNCCAGGAAGGACGTACCTGGTAGTCGGGGAATATTCCGAAATATGTACCACTGTGTATGTCAGTGTGCACCACTGTGTATGTCAGTATGTATCACTATGTACGCCAGCGTGTACCACCGTGTACGCCAGCGTGTACCACCGCGCATGTTAGCGTGTACCACTGCGTAGCCTTTGTTAGCGTGCGCTCAGAGAAAAGCTTCGAAAAGGCGACGCAAATACGAGTTAGATCTTGGAGCACTCCATACGCTAACGAAAGCGTTGATTGTACACCTGTAATTAAATCTAGCGCGCTCGATTAATTTTAACTTAAAGCTTACAGTACTTATATGGTAACTGCACAAAACATGGTTATTTTCTTGGCTGGCGCAAAGGATTTGAAACCGATTTGCTGTGGCAATCACGCGATCTTAACTTGTGACCAGGAGCAAGAACGACCCAAACATGTGCTTTCAGACGCAGCTCTATCCGAGAGCAGTGACGTGTCGCAACCCGGATATCATGAGACTTGCTGTGCGGAGCAGCACGAAGCAAGTGCGACTGGCAGGGATATCGCCGACGCTGTTTTCGCGGCAGGCTGGAATACTGATCGCGTCATTTCCGCGTCAGGCTGGAATATCGACTCCGTCACTTCCGCGAAAGAGCGTGCCGCGGCGATTTAACTGTCCGCATGACGTCAATGGTTCACGCGGAAACGGAGAAGGGGAAATAGCAGCAGAGCCGCGCAGCGCATGTGAAGTTGCGGCAAATCTTGTTTGGAAAACAAGCACGCGGAGCAAACACGAAACATTGTGCGCCTTGCATACGAAATTAGCTTCGTTTAGCTTCTCTGTTCCATAGCCCCCCTTTTCACTCTCGCCACATGGTTGTCGCCCCCAAACCTGATAAAGCAAACACAAGATTGCATTTTTTAAAAATTTTGTGTAAAGAAATCGATGCATACCACGGTCTCCAACTCAGTGTGAATGATGTGCTTGGCGGACTTCACGAAGCTTCGAAATGTTGGGGACGTTTTAGCAAGGCGCAGTCATTTTAGCAAGGCGCAGGACATTTAGGAAGACGCAGTCGCAGAACGCCTCGAATACGAATCAACAAGCGGTTCCACGATTAGTGCTAGAGGTTGAGCGTTTCCAGCCCCTTCGTGCTGTTTTGCTCCCCTATCAATCCCTGCCCTTCAAAATCGATTCCGCCCACTTTGAGAAACACTGGTTCAGAGCGATTTTGGGCCACATGTTAGTAAACTGCGGTAAAAAGGCTAGGAAAGGTGAGCATCAACAGAAAAACTGGCAGACTGGTAACATGAGCAACTTCACTCACATGAACGTTATTAGATTTTGCTATTTTGTTGCTAACTCAGTGCAATCAGCGAAAGACATTGCATCGCATATTGTTTCACTTTTTCTCCGTTGAACCAACTATTTTTAGTAAAATTAAGGTCTTTAAACTGTAACAGAGAAACCTCCCAACTCCACTGCACACCACGATTGCTGCTTAATTGACGATCCAAGCGACACGTCCCGGGCTAAGCGAGAACCTGTGGTCAGCATCGTGTTACATGCGAACTATGTGCGAAAGCACTCAACCGAAACAGAACGATGTCACTGGTTAGCTTGGACTGCCCTGTTCGAGCAGCACCAGATAATTTTTTTCGCTTCCACCGGTGTTCTACGAACTGAGGGCCGACATTTTACACCACGTTATTGAGCTGGCCATTATACGAGGTTAGATGGCGCCCGAGTAACGAGGTTAGATGGCGCCCGGGGCAAGAAGCAAGTTTGGCCCCATGTTTGAACCTGGGCTGCAAATGTACTTTATTAAAAAAGTACTTGTGAAACGCTTCACCAAATGTGAATGTTTGTGCAACTGAATGCGCAACAAATATTTGCTCAGTTTCAAAATTTTCTCAGAGGGTACACTGGTTATCACCGCCATCGACAAATGAATAGTAATCGCAGCCCGCTGTGCACCTGATTTGACCGATCCATCCATCCATCCACGCAGTTAAATTTGACTGCGCAACCAGCTGTCACTTTAAAAAACTTTCGTTTTGACAATTACAATTCTTCCGCCATAATTTGTTTTGACAATTATAATTCTTCCGTCATAATTTGTTTTGACAATCGTAATTCTTACGCCATAATACGACACAATGATGCGCTGATGCAAACACTGTCTGGAATGCACTAACGAAGGCAACGTCATCGGGGTCGGTACGCAACGCGATGACCATGTTCGAGGGCTCGCCGTGTAATTTCAGCACTGCTGCCGGAAGGCCCACCTCCTAATTACACACCTCAAGTAAGTGAGAGTTGGTGCGCTGTGACGCGTGAACGGCTTCGACGGAAAACTTGAAAAGCTTAATGAGTAACTTAATGATTGTCGCTCCCTTATATAGTTCTTCGTCGTCGCGTCGGTGAGAGAATAAGCTGGACGAGTTGCCGGTAGTGGGGATAGTAAATTTTTTTGGAAGGCGGCAGCCTGACTTTGAATTTTTGAAGGACGGAAACAGTGGCCGAGCACGTAATCAAGGTTTACAGCAAAGAACTTTAGCTTTTACAGGGGCTCTAAATGTTGTGCGCGCCTGTTGGGACAAGGAAAAACTGGAAACGGCCAAGGTTCCGGTGGCGTTCTGCAGCACTGCTCGCAACAGCGCAGTTGCAACGACACAATAAACAGACGCCTGCGTCACAATGAGCACGCGCCGCATCTCGGCGAAACAAAGCTTGTGCGTGAAAGCGGAAAAGGAAACTAGCAGCGAATTCTTCGTCGCCTCTTCGTTACGAGACCGATAACAACACGTGACGTCGGAGGTTTCAACAGAACGCAGAGCAGAAAAACGCAATGGCTGCTGCAAGTGCAACCCACGGTCGCGTACGTTTTGCAGCATGCTTATTGCGTTTGAGACGGAAAAGCGGCGACTGGTAAGGTCAGACTTCCTGGCAATGATACCGGCGCAGAACGAAGCTATTATTGTTTATCAGGTAACGGGAACGAGTAATTGGTGAACGCAGCCCTGGGCTGCTCTTTCAAGGAGAACGTGATTGAAAACTGCTTTGTTTGGGTCATTTCAAAAAAAAAAATTTACGTCAATTCTGTCAAAAAATGTCCGAAAACGAAAGATGACAGAAAGTTTTTAAGCTTTCTCGGACAAATAACCGAAATGTCTACATGTCTCAGCGATAAAACAGAGGCCCAACCCAGGTTGAACGGAATGCAAAACCGTTTTCTACGATATTTGCATAAACCTGAAGCTCCAACAATGTTTTCGACTTGTGCAGATTTGGCATCAACTTTAATGACTTATTATCCCACCTACAAAGATCACTCTGTCGCTGTAGTATTTCCGGCTGTTCGACTCGACCGGACAGCCGAGTCAAACCCTCCCATTGTGAACTATGAAGTTGATTTCAACAACTTTATAAATGACTTCAAATTTTATGGCCAAAAAAGTAATCCGCAACCTAAATTTAGCAACTGCGTTCGGAAAAAACACCAGTCGCAATATCGACCATTGTGACGCCTCTTTTATTCGTTGTCAACAGCACAAGAGGTGGCAATTACTTTTTGTGACGCAACAAGCACAATTTTCCGTGAAATGTCACGCCGCAAGCGCCAAAACCAAGGCCACCTAGAGCGAGGGATAGTTAATCCATGAGTACACTGCACCAGGGGGTAATTAAGACAGGAAGCACGAACATGCGGAAGGCAATACAGCTGTGCACTGACATAGAGGCAAGTGCTGGACAATAATACTGCTCAGTACACTGGAAACCACGGTTTGCGGATGACGTCCAGGCCCCGGCCGCTCAGATTTGCTTCCACGCCGCGCGAAAACGCGCTCGTCTGTCTGATTGACACGCCGGCGAGTGACAGAATCGCGCGTCGCGATTTCGTCTCTGATCGCGAAGCGCGCGCCGCACGCACCAGGCCTGCAACCTTCACGCAGCACAGCGATCTACAACACGCAGCGCAGAGATTTCCTGTCAAGTCTGTTTCGTTTTGCGCGTCTGGGTAAAGACGACGGTAGGTGGAGTTCTCGCACACACGCACGCACTTCCTTTAGCCTGCCACAGCGCACAAGTTGATTGCTTTCGGTCTTCGAACAGACAAGAGCGGCCGACTCAGGGCTGCCAGCAAAGGTATGGCAGAAGTCAACAGGAAATTTCATGGATTAACTTCCCTTAACCGTTAGCGCTTGCACTCACCGCCCGGGGCCTTTGAAAACCACTCGCTTGAATGCGACAAAATCTTTGCCCAAAACTGCGCGTCTTTAACACATTTCGCCAACATTCCCCGCTTCCTGACACCCCCCTCCGTCCACCAGATACACACACACACACAAATAACGCCAAGGAGCCTCCTCAATGCGACACGCGGCGAAAATTGCGATCTGCTATGTCCAATTCGCCCAAGCAAGCGTACAAGAATGCTGGAGCTATTCTGGTCTGGCGCGATTTGTCACCGGCCGAACCGATGTTTCAAAGTTAAAGGTTCTATCGATCTTTTATTGAAACGTTTCAAGTCGACACAATAAACTACTGCACGTTTTGTCACGTGGTTATGGCGCGCGAACCTAACCTGTGAACCCTGTACCGGTATGCGGCCAGTGGAACGACGTGCAGTTGGAATCTGTTCTTTTTCGGTCATAGGCCGAAACGATTCTCAAATGACCGAAAAAAATGAAATCATTTCGGTGAAAATGTGTGAAAATACAGGATGATGAACACTGTTATGGCGAGTTTTAATATAACTATGAGACAAATGAACGAAATGTCTGAGTGACCAAAATGTCTCAGCGCAAAAAAAACAGGTTGGAATAAATGGACTTGCCAAGCCGGGTGTTTCTTTTCGCTGAGACATTTCGGTTAATTGTCCGACATAGGATGAAAGAGTCATTCACCTTTTCGTTTCGCATATATTTTTATGACTTAAAAAGGCATCATGACCGAATTGACCAAATTTTTCGGTCATTTAAGAAAAAACTCGTTCAATGACCGAAAAAAAAACAGCAGCCAAGAGTTGTTTCTCTGACAAGTATAACAGATTACACCTGCAAGCACGCTTCACAGTTGAACTAAGAGCAGCATGGCAGGTTGGCAACGGGTTTTTCCGATTCGAAACAACAATCGATTCGGAACAAACGAGTTTCGACAAATTGCAAGAAAGAAAGAAAACCCAAGGGAACTCCAGTGAACACACACGACTGCGCCCGTCAGGTCTTCTAAGCAATCTCAGCAAGATTGCTTAAAACATCACGTTAAAACAAAAAACGAAAGAAATGCATTTGTACGAAGTTAATTGGGTGCAAATCTCTATACGTGCGATCACAATCTCCTGCAACAGCAGCCCAATCAAATATCACTCTGTTTCAATATCACGTGACCGTCCGTGCAGCGCGGTACCGGACAAAAGCATGATTGTTTCGTCACTTTAATGCTTCGCACTGACATCAGAAGCTTCTGTTGGCATTGAACGCTCTCACTCAGTGGTTTTCAACCTTGGGGTCGTGAGCCATTTTGGAGGGGTCACGAGTAGAACTTTTAAGTACACAGCTGTATTACATTAGCTTTATTCGAGTTTTAGATGGGATGGGGTTCGTTGGATTATGGTGGGACGCGGTACAAAAAAAGCTTGAAAACCACTGCTCNAGCGGCTCATCACTCTTTGAACAACCAGTCCTAGTAAACTCTTGAACGTCCAGACCTGGCAAACNTACTAGTAAATTGAAACTAACTAGTGAGATTTTGNTGCCTGAAAAGCGGAAGTGCTGAATAGCCTTGTAATGAAAATCATGGCCAAAGAAAACGATATAAACGACATTTCAAATGTCGTTTATATCGTTTTCTTTGGCCATGATTTTCATTCTAATAAGTCTTTATTACTAATAAAGTTCTTTCTCACCTGGGAAGGAGACGAGTCATTAGCGGTCGCTTTTTTATTAGAACTGGCAGTGTTGTTGTTGCGACGCCGACCATCTCCGTCCTGTGGGGAGGCGGACAACGCGTTGTGCAAAGACGAGGCGAAATCTTGCGAATGTTTGCTGCTGCTGCTGCCTGGCGAATTGCCCGTTGCAGCGGCGGCGGTAGCAGACGAGTTGAATTTGCGCTGCGAGGAGGGCGTACTCGACGCGCTCGCGTTCGCTGGAGCGCTGGCGGATTTTGACGACCACGACGTTGTTGTTGTTGGTGATGATGATGATGATGATGATACCTCGGCAACTGGAAACCAAAATTTCTTTTGTTTGTTCGTCGCTCAGTCCCTGGTTCCGTTTAAGCAGCTAGCGCAGTTTTTCTCAACTTCTTATTGCGATGATAAAGATGTTATGCGTAAAGGAAATGCCACACCTTCGGCAAACTATCTCACTAAAACACTTCTCAAATCATAGGTGCAAATGTTCTCAAAAGGACGGAACTACCAGGGATCGCAACTGCTAGCTTGCTGCAACATTGCCGGCCGAGAATAACACGCGTCAGCATTGTGATGTCACAATGATAACAATTTATAATAGGTATATTAGTAATTGTTTGCTACAAGACTTCTCGCGTTCATGCAAAATTATGCAGCAGAGTGGTCAGCACTTCATGAAATTTCCGCGAAACAATTAATAATTTATGACGCGACCAAAAAATCAAACAGCGACCCATTCCGTGTCACGACCCAGCGGTTGGGGTAGCGCAGTGGGTGTTAACACCCCTCCCTGAAGTAGTTACCCATTGTTTCAAGTCCCCTGACGCTAAATAAACAAATTGGACGGAAGACTTCCCCGTTTAAAAACTTTCCCTTTGGTAGACCGCGTTAAGGGGCTCCTGCCCCCTTGGAAATTTATTGACGCCCCACTGGGAAGGCGTGCCTCCCCAATTAAGAACCACTGAGCTGGCGGAATGTGCAAATGGGGAAGAGTTGTGACAGGAAAGTGAGAATCTTGAAGGCAAGAAATCCTGTTGTCGAAGAAGCCACAGAGCCCCTGGCCTCATCCACTCAACACAGGGAGTCACGAAACGGATGCAATCACACACAGCAGTGATAGCGGCGGGAGCAGTCCAGGCTTTGAAGTAAATAAGGCCGGGTTAGCCAGCAGGCGCGCTCATTACTTGGAGTGCTATTATCGGATAGGGAGCGCTGGAGAAGGCATGGGTTGTTTAATTTAGTAAATGTCAGTATTTTTAAGACCAAACAACAATACACCATCCGTCATACGGAATCCAATACGGCCGAACTGCAAAGCTTGCGAAGGACCCAACCAAGGGGTTCCCAACCTTTACCATGCACCCCTTCAGCATTTCGACAGATTAACATGTACCCCTAAAATCTCGCATGACAAAGTATTTTATCAACATTATTCATAGATATACTTAACAATAAGCATACACTGATATTTGAAAATAATATTCACTGATATATGTATAAATATTTCGAAATAAATATTATGTAATTATATTTTTCTCTTCTAATGCTAACCTCAAATGTATCCCTTTGGATAGGCAAATGTACCCCTTGGGGTACATGTACTCCAGGTTGGGAATTCTGGCCTTACCGTTCCAGTGAGTTATCAGCGCTGCCGCAAGAAACGTTTGACCTTCAAAACAGGTTCGCAAAAGGATATGCATTGCAGTGTCTGCAATCCCACAGTTGAATTCCCCGCGGGACTGAACTCGTTTGCGACGTACGTGACCGTTTAATATTGTTCTGCGTTGGTAATTACAATGCAACGAAAAAGATGCCAGAAAGGATTCTAATCAGGTTTTAAACTTCTTCTCGAAACAAAGAGTCCAGACGGCCAGACCACATGCAACCAACGCAACGTAACTAATTAAGGATCCTGACCTTGCGTGAACGTGAGCTGCAGCGAGATGCAGGTTTCTACACCAAGGATCACTGTGCTTGGTGCTACCCAGCAAAGAAAGAAATCAATCATGGTGGTGAACAAAATGTGCGGTTTAGTAATTACACGAAAGACGCTTATAAAGCCTGGCTTGGCAGGGATTTTCCGTGCGATGGCTTTCCCAAGTGCTTCCATCCACGACAGGATGACAAGATCAGTCATTGTCGGCCCGTTTGGCACAAATATCGGCCGAAGACCTCGTACGTTCAAGTCTCGTCAATACCACATGCAGCTACTGGCCTGCAAGATATATTTTGCTTTTGCGCAATAAGACATGCACGTCAACCATCAATACAGCTCTGTTATGCGGAAGTGGCTTTGTTCAAATGTTGAAACGGGAAGGCGGACACTGGATACGGTTGCAAATCCTTCAAGAGATCTCCAACTTCAAGGTGCTTTTCGCGTGCCAGTGGGGACGTGATTTTACCCGATTCACCCCACCCCCCAAACAGTCATGTGACAGGGCGGCAAGTCAGCCATGATGAAACCTGCGCGTAATACGTGACGTCACGACAACCGTCGGGTGGACGAAGCTGTGAGGACGCCGAGTGAGCTTGGCAAATACAACCTTCACGCGAAGTGCGAAACAAACACGCCGCGACCCAACGCACGTTGCATTGTGACGTCCTGAATCGAGAGCTGCTTTTGAACTTTTTCGCTGTTTTTCCTGTTGCCGGGCTGGTGCGCGATGACGCCGTTGGGTTGGTTGCCGCCGCCGCTCGCGTCATCTGCAAACGAGCTCTGGTTACTGCGACGGGCAATCACGAACACATGCGCGAAGGAAAAGCGAAGACAACATCGCTGGCGGGTGTGGCGTCACTGCATGCCAGCCCTGGGCGTGTAGTGGGCGTGTCGGTGCACGAGCACTGACCCGTTTTGGACGTTTCGAAACAAAACAAAGGACGCTGAACCTGCATTTTTTTCGGTCAATTTTCGGTCGTAGGTCGAATCTTTTTGTAATGACTGAAAAAAAAATTAAGTCAATTCGGTCATAATGTCCGAAAATATAGACTTGTGAATACGGCGAGTTTTAATACTATTATGAGACAAATGACCGAAATGTCTCAGCGAAAAAAAAAACACACAGCGTTGAACATTCGAAGGCTTTAGACGCCCACCGCGCTGAACAGGAAGAGGTTTAATAGGAAGCAAAGTTTGCAGGGCATCGGCGGGTCCGCACTTGCCCGGAGATGTGACTACCTGCCAGCACTTGCCTACTGTGACTTGACTCACACGACAGGCATTGCTACGCTTCTTTAGTTTCGGTTTTCAGTGCCCATCAATTTTATGCCTGGCAGACTGGGTTTTTTTGTCGGTGATTTTTCGGTCGTTGACCGGATTTTTTTGGAATGACCGAATAAAAATAAGTCAATTCGGTCATAAATAATGCCTTTTTCAGTCATATAAAAATGACGCAAAACGAAAAAATGACAACGTTTTTAAGCTTTTTCGGACAAAGAGGCTGATACCGAAAAAGGTATCAGCGAAAACAAGGCTAGGGACAGAATCGAACAACCGCGTAACGTTTTCAGGAAATCTGTAAAAAATACGAAAACATGACCTGTTCGACAAATTACGAAAAGAGTGGGGGACCTGCGGTCAGCGGGTCAAATGCAGCCTACGTTAACATTGAAAATGGACCACATTATAAAATTTATTACTAAGTAAAGTTAGATCGTGCATCGCACCAAACGAAACTCCGTGATAAACAATTATTCAGACAGTTACTCAAGAGAAGTTCTCGAGCTCCTCAAAATTATTCCACACTTATTTTCCTTTGGAAGATACGTCAGATGCGTAGCATAAATTAAAATTATTTTTGCGTCCCACCAGCGACATCCCATGCCACATGTGGCCCGCGATAGTTGGTAGGTCCCTTAGCGCTGATTTACGGAAATGTGAGGCCGAACGTCGCTATGCCGAACAGGCCGTTGCGAAAATTCAAATGCACAAAATGTGCCATTGCGAAAATCCGATCATGAGAAATGAAAGAATAACAAATGCAACAAACAATCTAAAGTTTACAAAAGAAAACGCGCATCGCCAAATTGCGTTCATGGTATTGCTTCTAACAAACGGAGTTTACGAGTTGAGTAGTGTTAAAACGTATTTGCAAGCGGCCGATTAATGCAGCACCGTTGCTGCAACGGCCTTCGATAACAACTGCTACTTCGAAACAAGGCTGGAAATAGAAGCATTTCTTGAAGAGTAATCAATTTTCTTTTGAAAGCCATTCGCAACTTCGTCACCACTTCGTGGTGACGCCACTTTCATTTTAAGTTTAAGGGAATGTGCTTCGACAGAAAACAAAAAAACAGGAGATCTGCTATTATTTCCACGTACGTATGAAGAGGAACAAAGTTTGTATCGTGATCTGATTGTGAAAAAACT
>JGI24158J21664_10001877_pt1 | contig 24538 bp, 18 predicted proteins | sample Ectturendosymbi3_FD_21664 | JGI IMG/M metagenome (IMG submission 21664) | reverse complement strand
ATTAAACTGCGAAACCTGATCTTTCTGGTGTTTTTATATTTTTATCAACATGAAATTAATTTGTGACCTTTGATGTTATTGTATTTCCTCCTGCTGCATCGTGTCATTTCGTGATTTGAGTCACAAAAATGCATGAATAAACCATACCATACGAATATTATTTTAATAGCACATTAAAGCGAATCACAAGACGTTGTTTTGTCAGTGTTTTGCTTGAGATAAATTTCATCACGCTATCGATACCAAGCCTCCAAATTGCCGACGTACACAATATAGCAAGAANGATAGGTCGCTTACCTCTTTCGCGCAGGTCAAACAAGGTTATCTTTTGTTTGCAGTGTACTAAATAGCGTTCTTTTTAGATGTCGGAGACATGCGCAAGTGTGCACTGAGTCAATTCTCAATTAAATCATATCCGACTTCAGGCTGATGGGAAGATTTTTCTTGACATTATTTTTTCCTTCCAAATAATTAGACGCAGCGCAGTGCAATCTTAAAACTTAATCTCAATACAATAAAAATAACTGCTATTTTTACCATCACTGAGAGTTTGATTATTTCTAGAAAACTTGGCACTTTGTGCCCTTGAAACTTCTTTTATTGCCCTGATGTTTTTTGCTTTTGGTATCTAGAATGGTTAAAAGCACCCCACACAATTTTGTGCCTTTGATTCTTGGATTTAGTTGGATAATTGTTTATACGTGATTATTCATTTTCTCATTTAGTGATTTTTATACTTATTTATGCTTTGAGAATAACGCTGTTGGCTCGCAAACTACATTTTTGGGGTAATTAGTCTAGACATTTCTTGCAATAAAGTGTTTCTTTGCTTTACTGCAACTAGTGCTAAGCGTTTAAATAAAGTGCATTTGTTTCCTTTCCTATATCTCGCTAATTCAATAATCTTTTTTTCTAAAACATTCATTACCAAAAAGAAATCATGAAGATTGCTATTTAGGTTTTTCAGTAAAAATACATTTTTAATTTTGTTCCAAGTGATTTTACTAAATTCTCCCAAACAGCACTGATAAAGTCATATCACAACTACCAAATTTTTCACATGCTTCACATCAAAAAAAAGAATGCAGAGCTGAAAACATTGCTTTTTCATTAAAATCCATACTGAAATCGTGCCAGGTCACGATAAACACTCATGTGGGTAGGTTGCTAACATGTTACTAATTTCTATGCCGATAATTATGCCATTAAATAATGCGTCAATCCAATGTTTTCTGCAAACTGACTATAAATATGAATCTGCATCTAATGAGAACAAAATGTCTTCTATGAAGTAGAGCAATACAATTTACGTTGTCAGAACCTTGACACAATTATATGTTAAAAGTTTCAAATCCAAACTTAACGCTTCAAACTTATTGGGGTTTCACAAGACCACTGAATGGTACGCAAGAGGATTTCAACAAATCCACTCTTCTGGGTTAATAATTTAGATATAGCACGCAACCAGGCCCGTAACTAATGGGAGCGCAGAGGGGGCGAAGCCCCCCCGAAAAATTGTTCGCCCCCTTGGAAAAATGTGTTGGACATAGTTCAAAACTATTGGAAATAGTTTAAAAATTTTGGATCCCTATCAGAAAACTCTTCGCCCCTTCATGTGTCCCAAGTTGGTTGCTGTCTTGCACGCAACTGTGGCACTTGATACCTTCTCTCAGTCGTAGTGAATTTTGTACGCGCCCTCTACAGTTACGCGCTAGGAAATTATCAGTTAGTCTTAAACAAATGAGATGGTTTCACTGTCGAGCATGTCACCGGCGTTTGACATCTACAAAATCCAAAAACAGCCTATAGTCAGGGTTTGGCTACAAAAACGTTTCAGTCCAAGTACTTACAAATTCGGAAATGTAAACTTATGAACGGGTACTTTGTGCATTAAGAAACATTCTTTTTCAACGATCAGCAGGATATGTTAGTATATCAGGTGTTCACCTTTGCTTGTTTTAAACTCACTATGTCAAATTCAACTTTGCAAGTCTTTTGAAAAACTTGTAGAAATCATTTAAATCATTTAACACTTTGAACCTGTCTCGGAATGAGCAATATAAAGATTTAAAAGCAAGTTATTAGTAAATATTCCATCGTTGCATATTTGGCCACTTGCTGAATTAAGGAGGACATGTTGCTAAAAATGCTTACACTCCTTAAAATTGACATGATGCATGAACTGATGAAGCAAGGAAAGCTTATGATGAAAAACAACACTCAAATCCACCCAAAGAATGAGTTCACTCGATCTTGATAAACGCACAGTTCATGCAATTGCAGTTACATAATTTAATGACTTGGACGTGGGCGTTGTTAGACCAACAAGGTTAGGAATACTGTACAGTTTACGCCAGAGTATAGTGTCGTTGAACAAACCCTCATTCGATTAGACCTGCCAATTTGGTACAAGCAAGATTAAACTTAGTTTTTATGATTTTGCTGTGAATGAATCTTTCATATTTTGCATCAATATTAGTAGTTTTTTTTTTAAGTATGCATTACAAGTTAAAAGACTAACGCAACAGAGACAATGTAACGTATGCTGTGTGCAGGTGTAACCTTTTAACAACTGATGCCGACAAATCTTTCAAAAGTAAAACATTTATACCAGTTACCGCGTGTTGCATATTTTTTTCCAGCCAGTTCTTACTGCTATTACTTACAAATTATTTTGAACTTAGAATGTGCCACTATGCCTTGTCAAGCATTCAAAGCTATCAATGAAGACGACACTCAAGCGATGAAAAAATCCATAAAAAAGCAATACTTTGTTGTGTGTGTCGGATGCACATTCGTACTTGCAGGATATGGTGCTGTTCTCGGACTTCAATCCAGTATTAACATTGAAGGAGGCCTAGGCAAGATCTTGTAACCCTTAGCTGCTTCGTGAACATTGCATAAAAAGAACCTTTTCAACGAACATTTAGTTACAGTGAACAAGAGGGGAAATGTTAAAGTTTTGTGCTCATTCAAATTACAAATGTTCTTCATTGTTTTGTAATTTCTTGACTGCATTTAGACCAGAAGTGATTCCTTGGCAAATTCTAAACCTTGTGGGAGATTACTACTGTTCAAGTCTGCCATAAAATCAATGTTTCTACCTCAAAACGAAAAAAGGTCAACTTAATTTGGAGCATAGCTTCATAGTGATTATAAAATGACAGTTTGGAAAGCTTTTAATCAATTCACTGTGTAAGGTTCAAAGGCTTTGGCAAGGTTTCTTGATTAACACGAATAGCCACAACAAATAATTTCAACTTTAGCAAGCTGCATAATTGATTGTATTCTGTAATTTCAACAAGTTGCATCAGCTTTCATCAACAACGTTTTCAATGCTTTTGACACCAAACAGCGGAATTAAAATTAAAGTAGAATTTGCAAATGAAAACAAACGTTCAGTTTTTTGCAAATTAAAACAACTTCAGCCAGAAATTTTCTAACCCTCAACTAGAAAACTGTGCATTATCTTTTCAGGTGCAGCTGCAACGACAATCAACTTCTTCACCTCTCTTTTCGTCTGCCTCTTTTTCGTTCCATTTGCGTTAAGGATAATCGGAGTTAAAAAGACTTTGATACTGAGTGAGTTTGCTTACACATTTTATGTGGTTGCAAACTTCTATCCAAGTAAGTTCGAGCATTGAATCGATTTACTGTATAGTAAAGTGAGACTGACAAATACCTAATTATACTTTTAGTATGTTTGTAGAATAAATTTGTGGCAAAAAGTTTCATGACTCGTAACGTCTTTAAACTAATTTTGCTCCAAACTCTGACAATACGGGTTGGTTCAACTCTAAAACCACTGGTCTGTGAGTTGTAGAAAATTGTATTGTTACATTCTGAGGATTCTGCAAACATTTCAAACATGAAGTTTTGAATCGCATTACGATGAGGGAATCGAGACAAGATTCCTATCTTAAAAAGTCAAATTGCAAAAAGTTTCGACATTTTCTAATGTCGTGTTTTTATTCGTAGCACGGCTTCTATCAAAAGATCGAGTTTGGTTAGAGCAAACAGGGAAACAGTACGTCATGAAATGAACGTTAAATACAATTTAAAAATTCTGATTACCCTTGTTTTAAGCAAACTTTCATCTTCAACTGTATCTCATAAAAAGCAAATTTTTCCAAGCAACACAGTGTTACTTTAGTTGTCGTTATGTGGGTTGGTTAGTAGATATATTTACAAGTTTTGATTAGTGGACATATTTGTTTAAATCAAATTATGCTAGATAATCCTACTACTTGCTGTGTATTTTCAGCTTTTTAGGAACCACTTTTATGTAAAAAAGTTTAATTCCACGTTAACAAAAATGGCAATATTTCTATCGATGGTCTCTTTCGTCACCTTACACTATTATGCGGGAGTTTTAAAGATGCTCCAAGAACTATGTCGTACATATAGTTCTTGTTCGAATACATAGCCTTTGACGAGCGTTTCTTTGAGTGGGTGCATTATAGAAACGACATTTATACATCGGTTCTTCCCGTCGCGACTTGGCTAACAGCAATGTAGTCAAACACGGTCAAGCCGATGTCAAACGAAGTATGGAAAACATGGACGTATTTTTCAATAAAACGTGGTACTTTGAACTCCATCAGTGGCGTGCGAAGTTTATAAGAGTAGTAATTTTCATCCATTTTATCTTCATTTTTCTCACAGAATGGTTAGGGTCGGTGAAGTGTAACCTGCAATCCAAAACAACACAACATTTGTGAAGACCGAAGAGGAAGATATTGACTGTTTCATTTGTTCTACAACTGTCTTTCAAATCGTCTAGCTCTTCCGACTTATTTTAAATTAGACTTGTTTTCTTTTGCATCGAAAACATATTTTCAGATTTTCGTAATAGGAAAAATTACTCCTGAGCTAAAACAAAGCTTCAAAAATTTTAAACATTTTTACGTATTTTACAACTACATTTTTTGCTTAGACAAGGGGAGACAATCGTACAACTGCAACCTTGGTATTCTTCATTTAATCTGGTATTTTCGTATTTTGTTCGAAAAATAGGCTGCATTGTTCACTTTGAAATGAGCAAGTGAAGCTCCAGCATTATTGGATTAGATCTCAACCGTAAAACTTGTCAATTTTTGCAGAAAAATGGTTGTTGATCCTCTCTGGCGTTGTAGCAGGTTGGGCAGGAGCATTCTTTTGGGTTCCCTTGGCTTTTTTATTCTTGTTTTTTGGCAAATGGTACTCGCACTTTTCAAAGAAAGAAGATGAAGCATGTGTGAAAGAATTCTCCGGAATACTCTTTGCCATACTTTGCTGGAATGGGGTTAGTTGCACGATGTACATTTGTACAAAGATTTGTGCAAGTAAAAAATACTAATTAATGAATCATTTTGCTCTACAACCGGAGTTGTTTATTATGCAAGCTGCGAGATGGCGCTTAAACTATAAGTCTATAATGTCTGCACTAATTGCCTCGTGGGGTTTCAGAATTAATTCATTGCCCGCACTTTTTACAGTTGCAGGTATTTCTTTGGTGCTGTTATTCTTTTCTGTATTGCAACGCCAATTTTCATTACTATATTTTATTTGTGCTTTCATGCAGTTGCACTTTTTTAGTTTATTGAAAAACTTTTACCAAGTCATGCTTCATTAGTTTATGCAAAACATCAACAGCAGCAACAAATCAGCAAATATCACCAGTCTTTACTTTGCCTCATAGATAATGAGACCAGTGTGTCACTGAGTAGACCTTTCGCAAATGATGTGGGGACTGATGATGTATTCAGAGGTGTAACGATGGGGGGGCAAGGGACGCGCAATTCCGCGGGCGCCGAATAACTACGGGGGCACCGAATCACTGCGGGGGCGTAGAAAAGTCCCAACAATGTCACAAGCACTTTCTTCAATACAGTGCGTTTGCTTCTGAAAGACCTCAGGTTCGAACATGGGGGGCACCAAACTTGCTTCTTGCCCCAGGCGCGATCTAACCTCGTTACGCTCCTGAATGCATTGCTAAGGTTTTGCTGTAATGTCCAAAATTGGAAAAAGTAGTTATTGTAACAGATGTCGACTAAACCTTTGATCTTAAAATTTTGGCTTCTATTCAAACGATTTTTATCAATGAGTTGCTGTAAACTGCGGTACATGAATAAGTAAAGTATGAAAAGCACTAATGCTCTCAAAAATTCCGTTCTTTTTATTAACTGGTCATTTTCTGCGTATTAGCCGTACATTCAAAACATTCATCAACAATCAATGCTATCATTTACAACACCTTGTAAAATGTGCAATCTTGTGTCTATACTCATTTTAAAAAGACAAGGCACCATTTTCAAATGAAGGAAGTCTGTTTACCTACTGAATTGTTCTTTTCGTGTGTAACAGCATATTGGCTGGCCACTGCCATGTCTTTGATTCAGACAATGTTAACCATATGTTTGCAGACATCCAAAGTCATGGTGACAATTAACCCCATTCCTCAAATTTAGTCTTCTTTAGCTAAGTCATTCTTCCTAATGAAACTTTGAACACTGCAGCAAAGTCACAACTTGCTTCCTTCATAATAATTCGAGAAAATCAGAATCAGTGAATAACAGCCTATATGGATATGTGCGTTACAACAAATTACTGTGTATCTCAAACCAGCTATTACCAACCGCTTTGCCTTGAAAAAAGGTTTTCTGTCTAAATCTACATTAAATAGCATCTCCAGCTTTTTCCCTTGCTTTCCAATCGGATGATACCTTTAGGGCGTTTTTCAGTGTCTAAATTACAGTGTAGCTTAATCATCTTTGTTTTGTTTATTGAACCTTGGTCGCTATTGCAACTGCTACACCTTCCAGCTGATATAAGGGTTCATTCAAGGCCGCCTATCCCTTTAAGCGGCTGTGATTCCTAGCTCAAAATAGTGAGATGAACACCTTCGGCACCAAGCTACGTCGAACGACATATAGCAAGCTTCATTGCGAGTGGTGCCGACGCACATCGTTCGACGTATTTTGGAAAATGCTAAGCAGTAAGTCAAGGCCTCCTAGGAGGCCTTTAACAAATGCCATGGTAGACTTTGGCAAGAACGTCGTTGTCGTCGTTGGACGTACTGAGGTTATTGGATAGTGACAGTAGTTGTATGGATGCGAGATTCGGTGTTCACGCAAGCTCTAGCGGGAATCTATCTGGAAAGACCAGGTAGAGAAGGCAACCCTGCAGTCATATTGTTTCGTATTGTCAAGGTTTCATTGCTAGACTTTTTGTAGTTGTGTGGGCTGGTAGTGGAATAATGAAAACGATGTCTATGTGATAATGATTGTTTTAGGTTGTTCATCTATTTATTTATTGTGTTTCATGCAATTTTTCATTGATTTCAGGCCTAATCAGGTACAAGGTTGTTGGAGACATTAGGTCTATAAGCACACTTTAGGCAAAAGGGTTTCAAGCATATTTTAGGCAAGGAAGATGTGTTGCTGGAGTTGAAAACGCAGGCCAACTGTCTGTGGAATAAAGAAAAGGCTGGTCCGTTAATTCTGCCTGCTTTAAACCGCATGTTTGGTTTTTTTGTTAAGTACCACAAAATCACCCAAAAATAGTTTGGCACCACAGTGCACTTCACTGAAAAACCGCCCAGAGCGGAAAGTGTGAACAAACTCAACACACTGTCTACGAAAGACCAAGCAGGACTAAACAGAATTAATGTCGTTACCTATTTGTAAATAGACAAACCGATTAATCGCAATGTGCAAAAGTTGATCTTCAGAGCAATTTTTTAAGTCTTACCTTTCTCGTAAAGGATGTTATCTATCGAAAGGAATAGCAAATAATCCTTTAGGAAATAAAAATTTCCGTTGACTGCAATATTAAATGATGGAAAAGAAATAAGGTGATCAAATTTGTGTTAATAGATAAATCTTGACAAAGGCTGCCATTTTCTGATTCACTTTTGCAAATATCGTTTCGTTTTTTAGATCATTGGCAATTCTATTTCTTTTGGAATTTTTCAATTTCTCAAAATATCACAAAGTGATCAGCTGGGCGCGAATACAAGCCAGACATCATGGCATTTCGAGGGAAATGCTACAGAGGTTTTTCGAAGTTTGGAATACTGTGGAGCAAATGATTGTCAGGATGCAAACGTAACGCAAGAAAATATCAACCGATATGTGCCTGACAACAAAACTCCTATTTACATCATTTTGGTATCACTCCTGACAATAGCGCTTGCAGGTAAATGACACTAACGCTTCCGTTGCTGCCGCTGCGATTTCACAAGGTTTTAAAATTTTTCCGTGTTTGAAGTATGATACTCAACATTAAAATCAATAGGATTTGTTGTAGAATTATTGTCGGTTTATTTATTCATATATTATTTATTTGTTTAAGTAATTGGCGAAGGCTCATGGTCCATACCAGCACTGAGGTTAGTATATAACACAAGAACACAAAAATGCTGATGAGAACAGGCAACAACAAAAAGGAACAAATACTGAAACAATGCACTGCCAACTGCTGCATTTGCTGTCATCACACAGGATCTTGAAAAGTATGAGGCATTTAAAATATATGGATAAGAAGATTAATTCAACACGCGCAACATTGAACAAATGCGTACAAACTGTTTCTGATCAAAGCATAAAATTTCTTGACGAAATAATCAAGCTGAAGATAACGAATGCTTACAATTTGGATATGTAATGCAAAAACCGACAAGCATACATATAATTTACGAGCAGTCGTTTATTCCAGACTGCGTGCACCTGCTACAAAATTGGCAGGCACAAACACTGTATAGCATGCAATAGGCGTGAAAACGAAGTATTTTTACTGCAGTTGAACATTGAGTGAAGGTGAGTCTGAGCCTACTCACACGAAAAACAGTGATTTCACTTGCCTTTGAATTTCATTGTCACCCTAAAGCAGTTCATCAATACATTAGACGTGTTCACGAAATTTAACACGCACATGGTTTAGACTTAGAGAAACATTTGTGCAGCAGTCTGTTTGTGTTTTTTGGAAGGAAAAACTATGCCAACTGTTTTGTTGCAGAAAAAATTGTGTTCAGTAGCAGGGACCGAGTTTCAGAGGGGCGGAGGAGACATGTCCCCCAACTTTTGGACAAGGGGACACAATATCTTTTGTCCGCCCAATATTTTGTGATAAAAAATGGTGTAGTTGTACAAATTTCTACCATGAACCAAGTACGTCTAAATCATGTCTTTATTTGTCCTGTACATCGGGATATATTAAAGTGAATTATCCTGCCGAGATATTCCCAGGAATTTGTGAAGTCCAATGATGCAAGATGACATGAGTTTGGCAAAACTTAAATACTATCCCGATGTACATCACAAACAACGGTATCATTTAGGCGTCCTTTGGGTCATTATAGGCAACGCAGCCATGCCCGTTGATGGTATTTCAGAGATACATGTTTATTAATTGGAATTGCATTACGTAACTGCCGATAATTTGAATCTCAGAGACACATGCGCATAAATTCAACTTTTAATGTATTTACTGATTTTTAAAGAATAAGTGAATTGTTTTGTTTGTTTTATCTACTTTGACAAAGAACTCTTCAAGTGCTACTAATAAAATTTTGTGTACTTAGTAAAGAAGCAAATACCTAGTAATCATTTTCTAGTATTAGCACAGTACTATGCCATTGCCATAACAATCATGTGCGTAGCCAGAAGGGCACTTGGGCGCAGGGGCCGATCCAGCCAGTAACGTTAGGGAGGGCGATTTCAGTAATATTTGGTAGTCAAGTCTCATCACGGTTTCGTTGCTGTAAGGGAGATGAAGTATATTTCACAACATTGCTGTATCAAAACAATGGACGACAAACTGGCCTTATATCGCGAATGTTGTTTTCCGAATTGTAAAATATCATTGTGAATAAATTTGCTTTCGTAGGTTTTAGGGGGTGCGATCGGCCGATCGCCCCAATCGCCCCCCTGGATCCGCTCCTGCTTGGGCCATGGTTCCCAAAAATATATCATTTCCATAATTTGCCCCCCGTTTTGCCAATTTTGCATATGAGTGAACACGGTTACGTCATGGAAACGCAAACAATAATTATAACATGCACAAAGTGTGTGTCCCCCAAATTTTATAGCAAATTCTGTCCCTGTTCAGTAGCATAATCACAACAGATTTTAGAAAGTTTTCAAAGCCACTGTTGCTGGGTCCAAACACACATATAACATTTAACAAAGTAAGTAACTTACAAAACTATTTCCTAAGTTCAGCGCGCTCTGGTTCCTTCCAGCTGAACTGAGAGCTCCTCAAGGTAAAAAAGCAACTTTAAAATATCGCAAATGAACTGAAAATCACTCTTACTTCACCACGTTGCATATTGATAATTCTATCGTTGTTTACCAAAGTTTTTATCAAATAATACAAATCTTATTAACAACGAGGTCATTAGTAATATAAAGGTTTTTACGAAAGATGCCTATTGAGGGGAAACCTCAACGCAGGTTCGCTTAACAAAACATGAAACTAACATTTACATCACACAGAAATTACGACAGTAACGGATACGATACAACCAAGAGCGTATATGCATGCCTTTCTGAAATAACCACCCGTTTGACAAAGCAACAAACGTGGAACACCAGTACGAAGTAGAACGTTGGCAACAATCTACGGTAACGGCGACACAAGGCGAGATATGACGCACAACGCATACACCCAGTTTTCCGCCACACTCAATGAAATTTGTTTATTTGTTATGTGTATTATGATAATGTGTTATATTGAAAGTTGTTAATTATACTGTAGGTTAAAATTTGGTATACAAGTGTAACTACCAATGCCAGTAATAAACCGATTTGTATTCCTGTTTTTATTGAGATTAAGATTATTACATTACCTATTTAGAATAACTAAAGATTTGTTGATAAAATCATCGTGTACATTATGAATGGTAACAAATTCATTTTAACTTCTTTCATTTATAGTGATTTCGTAATTTGTAGGAATAATATCAAAATTAATATTTGCTATTCCGTTAATGATCTTATCATTCATTCATTTTCATACCCGTTTATCCTCTGGTGAGGGTCGAGGGTGCAACAGCCTTACGAGGACGCGAAATACCCCACGGTTACGATGTTATCTTAATTTTATTAATTTATCCGAACATTTTAATCAATAAAATCAGTATATTCCAAGACTTAATATTGGTATTACTGTATTTTTCTTCAAAATGACAGTTTTCTAAATTATGTTCAAAGATAATTTAATTCATTTTCATTCATTAAAAATATTTTAGGTGTCAGCATATTCATTCACGGTGCTGCAGTGGTCTATAGCTCTTGAGGCATTTCCTCTTTGGCATTCAGGAATGTTTTTTGAATGTATAAAAACAGTAAATGTTTAATGTGACAAATTTAAACTGTTTTCTTCTGGTGGCTTGTCCTTACCTGCAACGCATTTTACTTCAATTTACCATACAACCGCTTTGCACATATTACATTTTATACCTAAAGTAAAAGACTTTTACTAACTATCATACACTGTTCCCTTTACACTATAAGCAGCTTCGTCCTAGGGAGGTCTGCAGCCTAGATGACCCTTGGTCCTTCGCAGCCTCCAACTCCCTCATGCATTCCATACATCGATGTACGTGGAAGACATTGCAGTTCTTCATTATAATAATTATGATGGCGACATACATGCGTGTGTCTTAAAAGCTTGCATTTCATCAAAGTAAATGTATTAGCGTCATCAAGCGTATACTCTATATTACCGCAATGTATATATCCTCGTCTTCTTTCGAGTATTTGTATTTTTCTCTTTACTGCGATGCATGTTTAAAGTCTAGCGTTTTGCGTGTGGGAGTGAAGACGTTACACAATACTCACGTGATACTGTAACAGTTAAACAGCATTTATAACATTCCACCTACTTTTATGTTTTTATCGCCGTGCGTACTGGTTTTCAATACAAATGATAGAGTCAGAAACTAACGGGTTCCAAAAGAAAAATGCACGAAAGGCAAAAAGGGTGTACTTTTTAGAAGTTCCACTGACATTAAAATGTAATGCGAGTAAAAACCGGCCGACCTTTTGATATTTAAACGCCACTATCTTCGTCACGCCACTAAAAATGTCAAGAGCATTCGAGCGCGAATGTCAAGAAAGGTAAGCTCCGCAGGTGAGGCCAACATCATAAGAACTCAGAAAGTGGCGAGAGTAGATTCAAAGATAAAACTCTAAGAACCAACAGAACCAAGCGGTGGAGTGTACAAGGATGAAAAATATATGTTATTGCAATATCAACCGCTAAGCGTCGGGAAACAAATCCGTTTTTTTTTTCTTTATTGTACGTTCATCCCTGTTTGTCCAAAAAGATTTAATATATCGCTGTGTGTGATAATTTGTTTGAAAGTCCACATTTTTTGCATTTTTCCAGTCCATTCTATGATCTAGAAGAATCTAGATAGAATGCGTGTTTATCGTTTTGTTAGGGCATCGTTATATTTTTTCGGCGTGTTTCCAGTTTTTTTTTAGCTTCTACATATCGCTTGTTGCAGTCACGGCATGAGATCGACTATACGCTTTGGCGGAACTTTACAGCCACAGGGTCTTTATAGAAGTTAAAAGCTTTATTTTGTCTGTAAGTCTCGAAAAGCAAGGCCTCACCTGCAGGACACTTCCTTCTTGTTCTTGTGCAGTTTATTTTCACAGTTTTTTGGATAAAGGAAAGTGTTCGGTTATCTGCTTTGTCTAAGAATTGATCTGACGAGGCCAATCTCTTTTTTTACTTTTTTTTCTAGATTGCAGGCTCTGTTAGAACGTTGCAGGAACCGAGTTTATGGGGGGAGACTTGGGGACATGTCCCCCCAATTTTTGGTCAGGGGGGACACAATATCGTTTGTACCCCCCAATACTTTGTGATAAAAAATAATGTACTTGTACAAACTTCATGGTTACATTACTGTTGGAAACCCAGAGCATAAAGCCAGGGAATAAATAAGAAAAAAGGGCATTGTCACTGGATTATCTATAGACACAGTGTACAGATTTACTATGTGAACTGAATAACTGTGTTGTGTAATTTGAAATAGCCGAATCAGTGTGTACATAAACCACTGATTTTTGTCATATTCTTGTGATGCGAATTCCTTCGCTGGTCTGTAGCCTGTAGTATACAGCACTCGGTTGCCACTGCTAGTATTTACCGAAAGATCTTGTGCTTTTTTATTTGATTTGTGTGGTTTAGTGGTTCTAGTGAAAATCTTGTGGTTATTAGTAGCAGTATATTTTATTTCGGAACTGACCAAATTTGAATTGAATATCACAACTTTTAGCATAATTATATCTGTTTAAGCCCAACTCTCAGAAATAATGTGTTTTCATATTATATGGAGTGCTAGATATAGTACCATTGCACTGTGCCAGTTGCTATACCACCACCATGGGCGTAGCCAGGGGGGCACTTGAGCCATGGTCCCCAAAATATATCATTTCCAAAATTTGCCCCCATTTTGCTAATTTTACAAAAAGGTCATACTACGGTCGAGTGAATATGGTGAAGCCAACAAAACGCAAACAAGTTAGCAAACTCGGTCCCTGGCACGTCGTAAAAGTGGTTTCAGCACTGACATTCCAAGCGTAAGGGGATGCTCCTAGTGAAAATGCAAATATTTACCAGTGTGCGTTAGCTCTCCGTATTCTTTCTCACTAAGGTGACCATGATACAAATGCGCGATCAACCTCTCCAGAAAAGCGACTGAACCGTTGTTTGCTGTTTCTGTAGTAAAGTTGATAAGGCTTTCCACTGCATTGATGAGGAGATAAATGTAGCTAAGTAAATTTTGTTTCAAAAGAAATACGTATCGTCAACGTATCGTTTGCACAACCTTGGGGCAGATACAAAAGTGCTTAGTGCCCGGATCTCTACGTTGTTCTCCACCACCAGCACGTTCGCAACCACGGCTTATACTGGATGCCAGCGGTGTTGTGTTGCCGGAGCGTGCCAGAGCTCTGCTCTGCCACCTTCACCAGTCAATGATTTTGTCCATAAATATAACCGAGAATGTCCAGCAGAGCTCCGGCACCTATAACATTGCGGCTATACCCCTGCCGGGAACCCATTGCTTTGCCGAAGATTTGCTGGACATTGTTACAGCGGAAATGCAAATGAGTTGCGCTTAAGCAAAGCTTCACCCTTGGTGTATGTCGTTGACTGACCACTTGGTGTAGCTTCGTATGCCTGACCACGAATCAAGTTAGTGGTGAACAACATTAAGTGACAAATTTACAGGGATTTTTTTAAACAGGGACACCTTGTCAAATGAAGCCGTGATTTCATCCGGATCATTACCTAAATTACGGATTTCGTCAACAAACTCTTTTGCCTTTTGAACGTGATGCATGTTTTTCTTACAAGATATTTGATAATACGTACGATTTCTTTCGACAAGTTTTAAGTAGCTGATACAACGAATGATACTGTGAGACGCAATGGAATTGGATCTTTGCGCGCTTCCGGTAGTCTGCAAAACCTTGGAATGATGGCATCCGACCTCTTTAAATGAGAGCTTGCCCGTGGTAACGTGATTTATTTCAAGTGATTCTCAATCTTTGCAAACTCGTTTACTAGAACGGATTACGTCAAGGAACAACGGATACTTTGTCTTCGCAAAGGCAGGCCACGTGGCTTGCAAAACCGAAGACTTTGTGGCTTGCTTTTGCAAAGCTTGATGCGTACGTGAGACGAAACAGTCCTAAACCTCAAGTTCAGCAGTAACCCCCTTAAGATATTGAACTCTCTTATCTGTTCGTATCTGGGTTTCATTTTGTTGTTAGGTCATGTTTATTGCAAGTGTTTTGGAAACAGAACTGCAGTCTGCGCTTTGTCTGACCTCTACCCGTATACCTGTGTGGTGTGGAAGATCTTTCATGAGCAGAAACTCCCAATAGCAAATCTCGTTTAGGTCACTGAGGTACGCAAGCTCCCCCACCACGACAAGGCCGCAGACAAGACAGAGCACAGCATTAGCTGGTAAAAATCGCTAAAGTGCAATAAAAAGTACTAAAAAGTGAAGCCTACGCATACGATCAACTTACATGAAATCAATACACCAAAAAAATAAATAAAACCTAAATATATTGTAGCACGTGCAACTGCAAAACTTATCAGTTTGTCGGAACTTTGGCTGGGGTAGGTCCTGGCTTTGTTAAACAAAATTATAGGATGCGTCAACAGCAGAGTTGAGACGCTTGTAACCTTTAAAAGCATAGCATGGGTGGGCAGAACTGAGAACGTCGTGTTCCATTCTCAATATTGGAATAATTTTGTTTAAAGAATTACTTTACCAATTACTTTAAGATTCGTTTTCGCAGGTATTTTTTTGAATATCCGTTCCATTCCTGACATACCCTTGGACTTCGACGAATATTTTGCAATACCGAAAACAGACGATAAAACATCGGATACAAACGGTGACGTCCTCGAAGGCACATTTTGTAGCAAGGTCCGTTTAAATTTTGTGTGCTTTATCACAAAAATTTGCTAGATGTTGAGAAAGGTCTTCTGCTAAAGCATAAGTAAAATGTCTACATTCACGAAGTCAAGGCTCTTGGCCACATTCCTGCTTCACCACGTACGACAAAGCAGCTTCCTTTGCTTCGATGCTTTCTACAGTGAAACCACATCGAGAGGTCTGCGGGAAAAATACAGTTTTGAAACAAGAGTTTTCCACGCAGCAATCTGTCTTGTATAAAACGTCTTCTTTAAAAGCTATTTAGAGAAAGTCGCGTACTATTTATACCTAATGTTTTCCAGACCAGATAAAAATTTTTCTCAAAATTCAGTTGCCCGTTGCTCTGGAGGTAGTACAACTTTCGTCTTGGTTATTCAATTTTTGGTTATTAAGAAATCATACAATCCATTGTTTCAATAAAGCGTTTCGCAATGCACCCATCTGTGCTTGTGGTAGATTACTTTTTGACATATTCATGTGCATGAACTTTTTTATATTCTGTACACTGCATTCACTCATGGTTATCGTAACCGTAAAATATATTTGTCACTTACTTGAGTTGTCCTAACTTACATCGCAGTTTGCTATCGTGGACAACTGAACTGCTTGACTGATTTATTGTTTCCTATGACTCAGCTAACAAACAGAAACAATACAAAAAGCCATCATGCAAAGAAGTAACCAATTTCAGTGGAAATTTGATAAAAACACAATGGCGAGAGAATTGATCAATGTAAACAAAGATTGTCACTGTTTCGCATAGGATTGACGAAAGACCATGGCGGTGATCCAAGTCAACCAACCCTGTTTATTATTTATTGCCAAGTGTTGGAAAACAACAGTGGGAAATAAAATACGCACAGTTAGAAAAACAAACAAACAAACACAGAACACGGTGAGGAAAAATTACAGATTAAGAGAACGTGCCTATGATGCTTTGCAACAGGAAGTGTTAGCACGGATAAGAAAAAATCATTTTAAAATCAGAAAACTTTTAAAGAAAAGTTCAAACAGACAAACTATACTTCTATGTGATGTCTTTTAAGCATTGCCAAGAGTGGTCACTTATAAAAATGTTTTCTGCGCTACCTGACCGAGAATTAAAAAATGTAACTTAAAAATCTGACAAAGCCCCACACAGACAAAAAGCTTTTATTTGACAAATGTGCTTTTGTGCTTAATTCTCAGGTGATTTCGAGTTCTTGGATGACAATGAAAGATACGCTGTCACACTTTTTATCGGTCAATCAAATGTTAATCCTGATTCCTGCGACTTACTTTGGCCTGCTATTTGGGTTCATTTACTCCGATGTGACTAGGGCTTATGTTTCGTGTGTGCAAGGGGTGGAAATGGTAAGTCTTACAAATATTTGTAAGCTGCAACTATTGCAAACTATACACTTGCAGATAAGTCTCTTGATTTTAAAATAATTTTCATTTAGCGATCAATTATACTGTGCAACAGCAGGGCTAGAACTCAAACAATTCGGATGTTGATTCGTATCAGTTTCGGCACTGTATGTTTGCTTGCAATATGTTTTGATTTTCTATACCTTTCTCGATGTTTGATTTTGAGGTAAGATTTTCATAAAATTTCTAAAATCTTTCAAATTCGCGCCTTATGCCAAATGAACTGTATTTCGTTGTATGCTGCTAGAAACAGAGCGAGATGTAAAACAAGTGAAGTTACTACAAGCAAGAAGATAAAGCTTTTTTGAATCAAAACCTAGTTTCTTGTAGGTTTCCATAGTTGTGTGTACGCAGTTTGTGGATGGATGGATGGAAAGTAATTGTTGCTCAGGACATCTATCGTTTAAAGTTGAACCTCTTTACAATGATTAGAGAAAATGCTAACGAGTACAGATTCAAACAATACTGAAGAGCTCCCTTATAACATCCAACATTCTTTAACGCCTCGATCATAATTTTTTGATAACAGGTTCCTCTTAATTACCTGATTCTGGCATCCACATCGTTTATATCTAGCTACGTATGTGGAATAGCAGCGAGCAGATTTGGCAAAACTCCGCTTTTGTTCGTCGCAGCAGCAATCGACTTATGTACTTTCCTCACATGCTTGCTGTGGTTGCCAACTGAAGAAACAGCTTGGGCTATTCACTTACTTTTCGTTGGTACGGGAGTATCAGGAGGGTGTTGGCAAATTTCAGTAGCAAGTACGTACACCGCTTGGCGCCTACCACATTACTATATAATGCATCAGGAAGTTTCATTGCGTTGGGTTTTTCTGACCAAAAATATTCAACTATGGCTTTTGCTGCCTCTCGTCATTCCAATAAAACTTTTCTTTTGAACAGGTTGCGTCCCCGCAATTGCATAACCTGCAAATGTGTATACAACTAATTAAAAAATAGGTAATTTTCTGCTAAAAAAATAGCAGAAACACTTTAGTGGTTTTTAAATGAGTGCAGTTTGGTAAAATACCAAACATGTAATAAGCATTAGCCTGCCTTTTAAAGAAATACGGAAGGAAAATTATAATTTCAGGAAGTAACAGAAATAGATTTTCAAAAGACATTCAGATTAACTGTAGGGTTTACATTAACTTATCATAAAGTTTCAGTGTTGTTTTCAGTCTATCGAATTGCGTGAGCCTGCGATCCAAACCTGTCTTTGCGGCCAAATAATCGGTTGTGCGCAATTTTGAAAAAGCGGTAGTGCAGTGGTCAAATATTATTTCTTGCTTAAATCTCTTGTCAAAATTATCAAGGCTGACTTTTTTGAATTAAAAACAGACTTGTATGCTGACTACTTCAGTGGGAACTACGAGGTTTATTACACTTTTTGGAACGTCTATTGGTCTTTGGGCTTTGGATTGCAATTCGCTTGGAGTTCGTTACTGTGTGTACGAGTGAAAACGTACATCATGATTGGTGCTCTTTTTACCACCGTAGTAGTTGCAGGTACGAGGTGTTTTGTGAAAAGATAAGTGTGACTTCGGCAAAACTGTTACTTCAAACACAATTTTTATTTACACGCATATATGTCCACCACGACTTTCCATTAGATAATTCTCACTTGTTTAGGACGTACGTTCAACTAAATTTTGCAACTTCTTCAATTTGAAAGTCTTGGCACCAGCACTCAATGACCTGTAAGCTTAACCACGATGATATGTAAGCTTAACCACGATGACCTGTAAGCTTAACCATGATGATACAATTTGTTCTGCATTGGCGAAGCTCTATGTCTAAACCAGGTTTTGGGAACCTGTGGCCCGCGTGAACATTTGATATGGCCCGCATCAGAATTTTCGTTCCCAATTTGGAGAGCAAGATCGCGTCAAAACGAAGCTCCATGATAAGCAAATCCAAATATTATCTCATAAGAAGCCTCTATCCCTCGTATTAAGATAAAGGTAGAATTTAAGGATAAAATAAATTATTATTTGCGGCCCGCCAGTGATTATCCACAATTCATGCGGCCCGTGATGGTAAATAGTTCCCCATCCCTGGTCTAAACTATTTGAAAGATTCTCTATGGTAGGGTTTCCCAAACTTTCTGAGCCACGGACCCCTATTTGTGGATCTGATTTTTCTTGGACCTCAATCTTATGTCGCATCAATTTTTCCGCCCAACCAGCGAATAAACGGCATGGAAAATTTGTGAATGATCTTGGAAAAGCGCGAGCATTCCCGACTAACAATAATTCATTTGATTAATTATTACGTCATACACGGGGAACACGAGAATCATTGCAAACAACTTTTTGACTGGGAATTTTAAGATGGCGCAACAATCAAGATTCACGATTGAAAAATCATGTGATATCATTTCAATTACGAATCACTGTGGTAAATATTTGTGACAGTGTACAAACTGCACAATGTATTTCTTCACCTATTTATTTTTTGTCAAATGTTTACTGACTCCTCATACAGTCGTCACGGACCCCAGTGGTCTGTGGATCCCACACCCTGCTCTACGGAATATGGAGCTGGAGAATTTCCAGGTTAAACAACATACAATTGTTCGTCGAAGAAAACGTTTCTGGAATCTACGACTTGTAAGACAGGGGGACCAAACCCTGTTGAAAAAATCTTGATCCATCTAAAAACTTTTTTGCAATGTCTGATTTCACGTTTTTCGCGGGGCTTTCTATATACCTTTCTCTTATGGGTTGAATCTACAGAGGCAGGCTCTAGTGGACAACCCCATAACAGCCAAAACAACCCAAAGAATTTGTGGGAGGTGCTTGATAGATTGATCAATATGGCATTTTCTTTAACGCTACGTCTAGCAGGCAAGCTGCTTCTTCCTTGAAGATGTAGATCGAAGTTGCAAATTGAAACATCAACCTGCTCTGCTACTGTGGTGAGAAAATCTTCGAAATTTGCAGCTCTCCAATTCACCCAAGGAGTGCTCCATTGTTGGACCTACTGTCGATGGTGATTCCTGCAGTGGCGACTCTCACATGGAATCCATTCGGACAACGATGACCGCAACATCCCTTTTTTTCGGACGTGCTGACTTCTTACTCCTGGAACTAGCAAGCGGTTCTCATCTTACTTAGCTTTCCGACCAACTGCAATGAGCCGTCTGAGTACATTTGTGAAATCAACTGTTGCTCCAGCACAAGCAAAATTTTGCTGTAAATGAAAGCATGTTTTTGTTATATTCAACTTGCTTTCTCTAAGCAGGGAAGCATCAGTTTTGGGTGATTTCGGTTTCATTCTTCTGCATTTACCCATCCTGATCAGGCTGAGAATGTTTTCAATCTGAGCCATATGAACCCGAGCACTGTTGCTTGACCGATGCCAGTAGCTTTAGCAACCTGTCTTTGCAACTTCTCCGAATGGAAATGCGAGGTTGGAACCTTTGCAGGTTTACTAGGACTGATATCCATGCTATTTGAAATGCTTTAAAAATATGAGGATACTATTCATTCATTCATTTTCAAACAGTTTTTCCTCAGGTGAGGGCCGCAGGGGCAGCAGTCCAGGAGCATTCGCTCACTTCACGATCAGCAGCAATCTCAGATAGTTCTGCTGGCTGCACACCAAGACGGGACCAAGCAAGATCAGAGATGTAGTCACTCCACCTCTTCCTTGGACGACCCCTGGGTCTCTTTCCCGCGGGTTTACCCACCAGCACGTGCCTCGCTAACCTTTCCTGGGACTTTCTGGACACATGGCCGCACCAACGTATATACTGTAGCTGAGATTTCTCGATTCGGAGAAGTGGCTCGACATTCAGGACTTTACGAATTTCACAGCTGCGCACTTTGTCGCGAAGCGTCACACCGTGAACTCATCGCAAAATCCCAACTCTGCTGCTTGCACTGACAGCTTTGTGGTGTTTGAAGCTCCCGTTTTGCTACTACAGAACGACAAAGCTCACGCAAAACCGTTTGCTTTACCAATTCGTGTATCAATCTTCTTGTTCCGCCTCCCGCCACTCGTGAATGCCACCTCAAAGTACGTGAACTTCTCCACTTGCTGCAGTGGATTGCTGCTTGCTTGCAGCGTGCACTGCGTTGGGTTTCTGGAGAGACATAATACCTCGCTCTTTTTAGTGCTGATTTTTACTCCGGTTTGATCGCATGCAGCAGAAAATCTGTCAAGTAGATGTTGAAGGTCCCGTTCAGAAGGTGCAAGCAGTACCAAATCGTCCTCAAAAAGCAAAGGTTGGTCCTGCAGCTTCCAACAGAAACACCCTCGTCGACTCAGCTGTGACTGCCTATCCACTTAATATAGACCATGAAGAAGAGTGGTGACGGAACACACCTTTGTCAGAACTCAACACCCACGGTGAGCGGTTGTGATTTAACTCCGCCCATGCGGGCACAAACATTTGAGCAGGAATACGATAACTTTACGGCCAGTAAAAGGCGGACTTTAACATCGCACTTTCGCAACGCTCCCCAAAGCTTTTCACGAGGAATTATTTCATAAGACTCAGCATTTTCGAGGTCGACAAAACATGCGCAGGTGCCTTTGGCATAATCCCAAAATTTCTCGAAAATTTGGTCTGCAGTGCTGCGGCCAGGACGAAAACCGCACCGCACTGAGCTTCCTCCAGCTTTGGTTCAATTATTTCGCTGCCTTTGATCAAGGCACTTCGCATATACTTTTAATGCAAGGCTAAGAACAGATATGACTCCGTATTTGTTGCATTACTTTCTCTCCCTCTTGTTGTTTATGAGGATAATCACCTCAATTTTCCAATCTTTCTGTGCTCTTCCGGAACGCCATGCCACTCGACACACACGAGGTAGCCATAAAGAACTACTATATTGAAGGTTTTGAACATTTCAGTTCGGATTGCATCACAACCTACAGCCTCCCATCTTTCAGTCTCTAGACAGCTTGGAAGAATTAGGCTGCAGAGCGATGTTATTTTCCCCCACGACTGCACCTCCTCATGTGTCTGACCCTGATGGTATGATAGTGACTGAGTTCAAAAGATCTTTGAAATACAGTACTTGCTCATCTGCGAAGATTGTCCTCATTGTTGAGTAAAACACCATTTTGGTCTTTGATGGATCTAGCAGTATTAGTTTATGCCGCGCAGACACCGGATGTTTTGCCGGAACACTTGGTTGTCATGCCAGTAATTAAAATCCAGTTGATGTCCCAATTCACCCAAGACTGCATTTTAAACCTTTTTACCACTTGAGCTGGATACTCTCCTACCTCAGTGTACCGCGGATGCAAAGAACATTCAATTTGGTTCTGATGCCATGCTGTGTAAGATATTTTCTTTGCTCGAATATCATCTTTCACCTCTTGGTTCCATCACGGAGTTACATTTTTGGCAGTATTCGCCACACTGGGTCGTTCCGTCCGCATACCCGAGCAGCAGATGACGCTACAGCTGCTTTGAACAGTCTTTATTCCACTTCTACGTCCGCTGTGAATTCAAAGTAAAGCAACAGACATAATTTTCTAGATAAACAGTCGGTATCTTTCAAAGAAAAAGGTCAGTTTTTGTTTTGAGTTGTATAACAATATTTGAAACATCTCATTACAAATTTCAAAATTTCAAAGTCAGAAAGGTTAATTGTCAAAATGCTATCTGCACAGATACATAACTTCACACAAAACTTACGTCATAGCGATAGCTCAGTGTCAGCGCCGATAGCGATCGAAAAGTTGGGTGTTCGATCCACAGCCACTGAATGAATCGTTGTAGCGCTCCTTGAACAAGAGCGTTCACATCAACTGCCGCGGCAGAAAGCAAATGTCAGACTTCCGCTTTCAGTCAATCACCGTCACGCAAAACAAATTTTAAAAAGTCAGTTACCCCTCAGAAGGTGTCCAATAGAGTCTCCAATTCAATTGCCAGACGGATTACCTGCAATAAATTGTTCTTAAGCGGCTTAAACCTCTTGATTTGAAACTGCTAATGTTGCAGTTTGCTCAAACACACTAAGACCAGGCAATGCAGACCATCCGACATTATAACAAATGTACGTAATTTTTTCTTTTTGTTTCATATGTCGATTTTTGCGCAGGACTGAAGATGTGTAACACACGAAACTAGTTTACTTACGCAATAAATTGCGATCGATTCGCTTGGTGTGGGTCACTGTTGTGGCTTTACAAATATTGCTGTATAACAAATATTGTAATGAACATAAGGCACACGTTGTATTTGGCTTGTTGTCCATGAAACATTTTTCGAAACAGGAGCCTCAAACAGAAATCTCTGATCACTTTTGATAAACTTCACCTTATTGCCGACGATGAATAGCAAAAGCAAGGCTCAATGTGTTACAGACAATTAATTTTGCTTGCAGATAAAAATTGGAAACGATCTGAATTTGTGCTGGTGTATTTTGCAGGCATACTTGTTTGGCGAAAGAAATCACGTGAACCAAAAGAACTAATCTAACTGTGAGACATTCTATGCCCCTTTACGACAATCGCTGAGCAGCACCATATGTACAAAGAAGACCACGATTTGGATTCAAACAACTTCAATCTGGCACGAAGGAAGCATGTATACTGCATTCGAAGATGGTTAAAACATTTTTTGATCTTTTTTGTGTGTTTTCCTTTAAAAAAGAAAATAAAAAGATGGCTGAATTGACTGCTCAGCATAAATGTCAAATGCAACAAACGTATTCATCTCTCTTTGCTTAATTCGTAGTTATGGACATTATATGCAGTACGGTGAAGGCGCAATGTGCAAGGATAATGTCGCTGAACAAGAAACTATGAGTTTAAAACGTGGATATTGTACAAGTACTGCACTAAAACCATGATATTTGTCGAGCGGTTGGTTTTCAAATATTCCGTTTACCTTCAAACATCCAAATGAGAAAGGAATTGCAAGCTAAGAAGTATGTCAAAGCAACAGACTATTATACTGTTGAGACGTTTCGTGCAAATTTTGAAAATCTGGAGAACATAACAAAATTAGGTTTGCAACCATGTTTTTGCGTGCAGATTAAAAAGTATGGGAATTGTTCGTGTTAGTCCCTTTAAAAGTTGCATCAAAGGTATTCGTATAAAGTGACCTTTAGTTTGCTTATTGCGCCCGCTGTCGGCGCACTGCTCATGTAACTGATTGCCACGCGTCCTTCAGTGTAGCCCATATAGCGTTTCATTGGCGGATTGTCAATCTATTCCTTATGTTCGGTTGGATGGCTTGTTGTTTGGTTTTCTCACTATTCTTCTGTTATTTCATAGTTGTTTGTATTCAGTTCATTAAATTGTTGAAACAATTACAATAGTAAACTAATAGTTTTAATGAAATGAATACAAGGCTCAAAAAAGCTACTGCCAGGGCAAACTCAATGTCGTACCTGATGCCTTCTCGCATGTTTGCTGGGCAAGTACTAGCGAAAACACGTTGTACGAAATTCGTATGGGGCGCCGTTCGTAAAAATATTATATCTGACAGATTTAGCACAAAAACTGCTATCTCTGCGCATATTTAGCTATCTCTGCACAGAGATAGTATCTCTGCGTACATTTAGCTATCTCTGCGCGCATTTAGCTATCTCTGCGTGTATTTAGCTATATCTGCACATATATAGCTAAATCTGGATGCATACATAGCGCTGAAGCGTGTTGGAGGAAAACATGGTATCCTGTCTGAAGAAAAACTTGGTGTTCTGTTTCA
>JGI24158J21664_10001876_pt1 | contig 24539 bp, 20 predicted proteins | sample Ectturendosymbi3_FD_21664 | JGI IMG/M metagenome (IMG submission 21664) | reverse complement strand
ACCAATAAGAGTTGCACTTTAACTAGGCTGTCACCGAGATCGTTTTGAAACGCTAATAACCTTAATAGTAAGCAATCTCTTTAATTGCTCCTTAATAAATATTGTTAATTGAAGCTGGTAAGCAGCGAACGAGACAATTACTGTAGGTTTTCTGTGTTTTACGTTGGAACGATGTTGCCGCAGCAACATTCATTTTGTTCATGATCAGATGGTAGAAAGAAACGTGATCGAAAATTCGTAACGTTACGCAGCATCAATGTTTTGAATCACAGTGCATTGCAAATAGATCCAGCAGCAGTCTTCGGTCTGTTTTTCTGCTTTGCTGTGAGGGACACAAAGCTGTGGTCCTACCAAGACATTAGCACTAGGTTTTCTGCTCACGAACGTGACAGCTTAACTGTTATGCAAACGTTCGATCTCACGCTTACCAATACCAACAAGTCCGTGAAAAATCGTTTGCTCTTAAGCTTGCAGATATATCTGTAGAAAATAAACATATATGTATCTTATGGTGTAACGTGTGGTTAACTAGTCTGTGAAAAAAGTGAAAGATCGAAAAAGATTGCAAATCGATTATTTCAAAGACAATCCAATGGCTTCTATTGATTTAAGAGGTAAGACGAGCTTTGAGTCCTAATGGTATGCCAAAAGAATCGTACTATGCAATAGGTCATCTATTGAAAATAAAATAACTGTTGTTACGTTGCAGCTACGCACAACCGAAAGCCGAAATACGTGGAAATACCAACTGTGCCCGGCTTGCATGGAGGTAAGATCCAACAGTCTATTTACCAGATTCGCAGAAAGCATGTGTCAATTTTGATGTTGATAACATCCTACTGATTGTCGGGCAATACCTGAGGGAATTACGCGATGTTGCCCAATCGATGGACGGCAGCAGGTCGAAAAATCCGCAAGGATTACCTTTTTACTCTATCTATTTCAGTGTTTGAATAACGCAACATCCCGTTCGCTGTGCTCGTCGACATCAACGACACATCTGCTCTCTTATGCGTTGATGCCGCAACGTGGGCCACGTGTTCATTTCAGTAGTTTCTTTGGCATTTCGCTGGCCGTAGTCACGGTTGTGGTACTGAGGTATTTCTTAAGATATGCGGTTGCCACCACGCGTTGCGTGGTTAAATGCTGAGCGCCTCAGATGACTGCACAATCGTTTACTTACTGCAGCTAAGAACACTAGAAACCTTGTGTAAGTCTGTGAGCGAAGGTTGAAAAGCACTCTACCTTTGTTGTTAAGTCAAGCTGCAGGCAAGAGCTCCGAATGATTTTCGTTTCGATGCGCTCGAGTTGGGATAAATATCACGCAAAATTGGTATTTTCAAACCATAGCCTCAGCTGCTTTGTTACTGGGCGAGTTACGTAATTCAGACGCAAAATGTCGCAATAAATTCTGCGCGCACGTCTGATTCAGCTTTTTATTTATGGATTTGCTTCGACGTATCGCCGTGTATGAAATCCAAGGAAATCCAACGCTCCATCAGTTCATGGGCTTGAAGTAGTTGTGCGATGATGATTAGCTCCGGACCTGAACATTGAAAATCTGTGTTTTGAAGTTAAACACACCTGTTTTAACAACCATTTTATGCAAAAGCAAGCAAAAGATATTATAAAAGCTGATATTTCCATAACTCAAAGTGTTACAGTTGCCCTTTAAACGTGGCAGTCATTCAGATTTTGTTGTATCATCTTTAGGTAATGAGTGAAAGCGTATTCATTTTAACAAACCCTCAAAATACTTCAACTGACCCTTTAAAGCAAATACAGTCAGGTCATTCACACTTGGCAAAAAAGCAGTCGATAAGCGCAGACTGACCTGTCCGCGATTGCTTGTTCCGATAAAAGGCTGCTACCGGCATGTAATTTTTCTTGGTCTGTCAGGAAGGCAAGCTTTGAACTTGGCGCAAATTCTTATCGTGCCTTCGAAGGTCAATTGCCAACGCTACGCTGGTTTGGTCCGTGTGTCATGCACTGACGTAGTTCTAATCTTGGCAATTTTAGTAATGTTAGTGACGTCGGGTAAAGGCATTGCGAAAGCCAGTGCCAAGAAACCGACTTGTGTTCGTTGGTGCCTTGAGCAAAAGGTTAGATGAATCGGATTCGTTCGAATAAAGGTGCGTCATTGTCAAGCGTAGACTTACTTCGGCAGCTAACGCTTGCAGAAAGCCTGCCGCTGTTATGTCAACACGCCTGAGTTCGAAACAAATCTGCTTGACCAGCAATCTGCTTATTCAGTTGGATAAACTTTGGAGTGCTGTGCAACGGGATCTTAATCCTTCGCGTCACATTTTATCGATACGCATTGAGAATGAGAAACCCCGGTGTTTTCAGACGCAGAGGCAACGTTATCTCGCTTACCCCAAATATGCAGATACCGGCTGGTTGCCCGTGCGACAGTTGAAACGCGCTTGGACCGAGCCAGTCTATTTTTCCTTATGCTTGACACTTTCCACGCGCGCGCAATCTCACTTGCGGCTTTTGTCTTGCGCAGCACCCTCACTCAAAGTGGCAGCGGTTTGGAGTTTCGCTTGGACGAATTCGTTGCGCCGTTTACTGAAACAGCGTGCAAAGCTGATTATATACGAAAACCGTTGCAGGGGCGGGCAGCTTCGTGAACCTTTTAACGAGTTTACGGTGCTTCTCATGTTATCAGCCACGTTTCCTCAACATTTCAGGTTGCAAGCGCTATGTGCAATTTAGAGGAAACTTGGAGAATTCTTCCTATTTAAAGTTGTTCGAATACGTTAAAAACGATATTGCACCTGTTGTTTCTGTGGTTGTGCAACGATCAAAATTTGCATTTTATAAATAGCAGTTTTTTCTGCTTAAACCGAAACTTTCACACACGAATGACTTTGTGGTGGTTTCTATTGAGTGGCGGGGAGCTATCAAAACGTTATTGCAAGTGCGTTTCACTATCATAGGCATCAGCATGTTAAAATTAAAAATACAAAACCGCCATGTCGCTACTACGGCATTTCAAGCCAGTTACTACCATCTTTTGGTCATTTATTCGAATTTCTAATTTCATCCGCTCAATGTTCGATAAGAACAGGACCTACCGTGGTTCTTCGTGATTTGCTGGGCCTGCTGCACAAAGGCTTGCCTTAACAACGTGCCAATATAAAAATCTGGCTTTGTGGAAAGGAAATATGCAAAGCTTCGAAATCATCGTCGTGACGTTTCCCGACTCGCGTAGGGCTCCGCTTCGGAAGCATGAACCTCCCGGGACCTCCCATAACCAGCAGCAGACCAGCTATCGCTTTTTGTGCAACATTTTCGCGTCAGCTGCGCATGTAAGAGGCGCGGTTGATCGCAATCGAGATGGAATTCGATAAGACGCGTTTGATTGACGAATAGGCTGCGGATTCCATTCGCTTCGTTAAATGAGCAGAACTGTTCAATGCACCGTCGCTCAGCTGGCGGTGGCATCAATCATCTGTTCCAAGTTGGGGGTATTTTGTCTGATGGCACATTTTCTTGTCCGTAAAATATGAAACCAGTTCTTTGCATTTCATTTTTTTGTTTGGCGCGTGCTGCTATACTTTGCCGGAAGACTATTTTACAACTATATTTGATATTTACGTATTGCTGTCTGTGATTAACACTGGTTAAGAACCATCTTTTAGGGCCTTGCCAAATATTTTCGGCTTTGCTCGATATATATTGCAAATCGATTCTACGTGAGAAAGACTCCAAGATACAACATTTCGCCTGACTGTTGTTACGCTAGCGCTTTCGTTAGTGAAGATGTGCTATTGAGGTCTTGTTAGAATCATGATGCCAACGGTTCTGCAGGTAACTTGGATGTTTATCGATCGATAAGCTTTTGTTTCGTCCCGTACGAGTGCGTTAGGCCTGAACTAGGCTACTGATGTTGTTCGAAATGATCGCTTAGTTCACAGGCGTAACTAAAAGCTAACCGGTTGAATCCTGGTGCTTCACGTACTTAACTGCTCAGGAAAGCGGTGGTTATTAGTGAGTATTACTCGGACTCATGATTGCACTCAGGTCCATTAGTGTAGTGTCATTCAACCAAGTGTCCTAAATTCGAGTTAGGTCCAATTAAAAATCTTGTACTGCTAATCGATTGAAATACTTCTATGATATCAAGTAGAATTGTAAGTGTTACTATAAAAAATTGTTCGAATCCGCTTCAAATCACATGAGTTTGAATGCATTTTCAGCTGTTATCGAGTGATTGCGATTTATTCGTCCAAAAACTTGTATTGTTTCAAACTGCTTATAACAACGAGTCACTCATTTAAAAAACTGCTGGTTTAAACCGTATGCGGTCGGCTGCGCTAACATTAGGCGTCATTTATATCGAGTTCAAGGACCAAAATACGACTTTACATTACAACCTCGTCTGATTGCGATTGTGTTTGAATTGTTTCACGTGAACCGACCGCAATTGTGGAGTAAGGAATTTTTATCGACTAGTAACATTGCTTCGGTCGTGTACTGCATACAGTTTCGCTGTCAATCAAACGCAGCGTTTAGGTTATCCGTATTAAAAACGATTGTTCTGTTGAGTTATTGCAATGTAGATGAAGCAGACTGCCAGCTTAGTTTGCAAGTTCATTTTATAGTAGCTTTCCGAGATTTAACTTAGTTGAAAAGAGATTCATATCCGTGTATTTGTGCGCCTAGCTTAATTACTATGCATACGATACCCTGCCTCGTAATTAAGGCTCAGAGCTTTGTTCGCTTTTAAGTTGTAAGACAAAGTTGCGAATCACCTCCCTCGCCGTGGTTCCTCAGGAACTCGGTATGTCACGCACTATGCCCCGATCTTCTTGACCTTAATTGACTCTCGCATATTCGCGTTGAATGCCTCGCGGCAAGGAACCGGAACATTATGCCAAAGGCAAGTGTTATGTATAATGTACATGAGAAAATAAAGCCAGGCCGCCGGTTGTTGGTTGTAACAACACCGCGTGCTCCTTTTGCGAGCAGCTCGTTCGGAATTCCAGCCACTTGCCGTATCACCGCTGTGTTTGACGTGGGCATATGTAAAGCGCATTCCATTCGTCTACGGAGGCAGACTGGTTTATTTTTAAAACAACAAGATCAGTTCGAGTGCTTATCGCCGGCCAACGACCTTATGTGTCGTTGCTTCAGTCAACAGACGGTCCACGCGTTTTCTGTTTTACAAACCGGAAATCATGCACCACAGCACTCGTAAAGTTGCAAAGGTCGATCTTGGTTTTTGCGTTTTCGCGCAATTTAAGGGACGGTTACAACTTTACTCATCCCATTATTCCGTTGGCAAAGTAATGATTGCCAGTAATGTGGTCTGTGTTAGAGTCCAAGCTGAACACTCGTTACTAACGATCTTTAACAAGAAGTAGATTGTATTAGCTTGCAACCATGACGCCATGCTCGTAGCGGTGCTTTTCAAGCCTCCGTTGAAATGACGCCTGATGTTGAAAGTGAAAGATGGGGGTCTCAGATCTTAGGAACATTGCTTGGACCGTTCGATATCATTTCCTCAAAAGATCTGACGCTGGCTGCGCCGTTCATTACCTTGGTGCTATTGTGAATATCAATACATAGTACGTTTGATGATTCCGCTGTATTATTTGGACTACCAATGATAACGAACCGTACGAATCCATATAACAGCTGGACCAGCTCGATTGAGACGTACCCGGCAAGCAGCAGTCGTGCTATTTTAGTAACGGAAGACGCGGGCAGCACGGGTGGCGCGACAAGGCACTGATCGTTTCTGAACCTCTTTTCGCATGCAAATGCAAGCCTGTACATTGTATTGTGTGCATTGTGGCTTCCTAGATGCTATGACGTGCTGGTACTTTTCCAGATTTAGACCGTCTCGTTCTAGACGACGGCACCGCTTCAGACGTAGAAGAACCCGATCCTGCGTTGATGGCCAAACTGGGCCTCCTGGTTGGTGAACAGAGGTAAGTTATCTGATGCAAAGCCGGTCGGCAATAAAGGTATCTCTTCCAATGTTTGAAAGCAACGGTGTTCATCTTATCTTCCTCGTGTCACGCGTCCGTTATCTCCTCCGCCTTTGGCAAACTCTCTGGCTTGCGCAATGTGCAAACAACTAGCTGATCGCCATAAAAACGGCGCTTAGCGACTCCGATGCATAGGAAGCCCAAAAAGTAATAGTCGCTGGATCCCTAGAAAAGGTCAGTTGTCAACTTCGCAACAGCTTCCGTCTGATTTTGCCATCGGCGCGGTGATTTTCCGGATTGTCGGGTATAGGGTTGTTTTCTCCTTTTACTGTAGATGTAAAGATTCAAACGATTACTTACTGCTTTTCAGAGTGAGTCACGTCAAAACTGTCAATCATCCCCACCCAGTACTCAGTCACCACGCCATCAACACAGCCGAACCAAAGAACAAAACAACCAGCCCCGCATCCACCCTGTCTGACAAAGGCATAGGTAAGAGTGCGGGTTCTAAAAGTTGTTTTCGGGTTGCATTTGGAAACAAGTATAGAAAAATGGCGATCACGTTTCGGTCTTTTTTCCACCCAACAGTGATTTAACAAAAGTCAAATTCCGACATGGAATGTCCTAGCCCGGCTGTTCGATGTACATGCAATCAACAGAACGCTTGCCTTTCTTTCAGGAAGCAGCGTTGGTTCTTTCGACTCGGAATTGAGAAACTGCTCGTCCGCGTTTTTGACAAGCGGCGCGTACGATGCCAGCAGATCGGGATCTCTCGACTCGAGAAGACAGGAACTTTCTTTATCGATCATTCCCGACGCAGCCCCTGTTCCGAACCACTCCAGAAGCTCTTCCGATATAATACCATCGTCAGCAGCTTAGTAAGTGTTTGCGAACAAATTCGCTGGATGTGTTCCCTGCTGTTTTTTTAAATGACGTTTCTTGACTTGGAGCATGATCTGTTTGTTGGCTTTAGGGCTTCTTAGTTTTGTTGTTGGGATTCTTCAGTCAAACCAGGCGGACTTACTGCTGCTACCTACCCGGTAGAAAATGCCTAGGTGCGAAATAATTCGGACTTGATAATCCACTGGCAAATTTCCACTTTGCAGTTCTTCAAACCTTATGCAAGGCAAGCTTGCCGAGCAGAGCAGCGCCACCATGTGGAATTCCGACCCTAGAAGGGGCAACTCCACTACAGCGCCTCGAACGTCGTCCATTCGCCCGAAACGCCCATCAACTCGACGTCCAAAGGCCAACACAGAGTCTTTATCTATGGACAGAGGTGTGACTTGGCTGATTTTGACATGACAATTAGCTTTTTCTAGATCCACCTAATTGCCGTGATGGTTCAACTTTTTGTAATCTAAAGTTCTGTGTTTTCCGTTTTGGCGTATATTGATGGAAGGCGTTTTTGTCTTGCAGAATCTAGCAACGAAGTGGTGAGACTGCCGCAGTTGTGCCGTGGCTCGCCTGGACACTCGGCTCGTTCGAGTGTATCATCTTCACGTTCCCTTACACCTGCGGTGTCAACCTGCGAAATAGCTCCGGCCAAGACCGCAGCTAAAGCCTCGAAAGTAAACGTAAGTTCCCAGGTCATTCCTCGCTTTTCTTTGATTTCGTCGCTGCAGCGTGATTTCATAAAACAAGTGGTATTTTTTGCTACTGACATCAAACGCGCGTGTCTCGTGCCTGAATTGCTGTAACGGTAAACGTGTGCTTTCCATTGTTCTTTAAACCTAATTTGTTCTGAACATTAAAACTGGCTTAACTTGCAGACTTTAGGAAACGAACCCTTGCCCCCGCCACCACCTCCTCCGCCCGAGGATGGCGGGTTCAGTTTGGATATGGATTTGCCTCCTCCCCCGCCACCACCTCCAAAAGATGAGGAAGGTTATTCTGTTCCTCCTCCACTCCCACCTAAAGGTAGGTTTATTTACCATTGTACTTATGTGTGTAGTCCATATCTGCGTGCGACCTTTTTGAACATCAGAATGAGCGTGTTTTTTGCTTCATCATGTTTAGTGGAAATTAATTACCTGCTGTGCGAAATGTTTGGCAGTTTGGTTTTGTTTCATCGTCTCAAGAAAAACATTTGGGTTTGTTTCAGCATCGCATTTTGACAACGTCCAGTTTCCCAGACAACCAACACCCCCCTACATCCCACCAACCAGACCACAGAAAGCGGATTTGAAGTTGAGTTTGCCCGTAAACCGCGCCTACTCAAACCCGCCAAGCCCCTACCCAGAGCCGCACATGCATTTCGTGCCTGGCAAAAATTTTCCTGAAGATAACGCGCACTCCGCAAGCGCCACTTTGAAAGGCAGACTGCGGCTATCATCAGACGGGAGCGTGAACACCAACAGCCTAGCGAGAGCTGAAGACACTGAAGCGGCTGGACGTTTGTGGTAAGAGGAATTTGCCGGAATGCGGCTAAAGTTTCAATTGTCTTCTCAAAATAAGTAAATTGTTGAAAAACTTCGTTTGTTTATCATTTGACTTAGTGCGTCTGAGCATAACTAAAGTTGTTCATATTTTTAACAGCAGTTACCTCATTATTGTGCAATCCGACAACGCCTTTTGAAAATTTATCTGAACAGGGGTCAGGACGATAGACGGGAAAATGGTGTCCCGATGGTGCAAGAACGGTTTGCCCACCTCACCACCTCCATGACTGGCTCGGGCTTTAACAGAGCTGAGTCCATGGGCCGCATCCTTGGCCACGGAAACCTGCAAGTCGCTGACAAGCCGTTTCATGGCAGCAACGCTACACTGTGGGACAACACAAGACAGCACTCGAACTCCGCCCCTGTACCAGTCAGTGATCACAACGACAGGTGAATTGACTCTAACGTTTGTTCGCAGACTTTCTGCAGGCGATTACCGTAGAAATTCGACCAACCAGCGTTGACTGTTTTTTTGTTTAAATCCAGCGGTTTAACTCCCTTTCCTTCGCAGAAACTCGTCACCGGCAGTCACGTACGATGAGGACAGTTTCAGTCGACACAGTGTCAACCGATCTTCTACGAGATCCAACCCTGGCGATCGAAGGCAAGCTTTGCCTGATCCGAAAGGTACAAACATTTTCCAGCTTTCTGATGATGCTCCTGTTTCAGCTGCACTGCATCCGCTGAAAACAAGCTTTAGAGAAAGGAAAAAAACGTTATTTTCGTGTTTTCCAGCCGTGCGCTTCGCCCCTTTCCGTGCCCCCGAAGTCAACCTCCAGCCGTTGAAGTTTGAACTCCCTCTGGCCATCACGAGCGAAACCAAATTCGTGGGGAGAGACTGGGCGTACGGAGAAATGCTCAACGCGCTCGGCTGTAACGATTCGAAGCTCAACAAAGGCGTCGTAAGTCCCTTGCGTGAACGGGCTGTTGCGCGTGTTTTTTCTTTTGTCACCTCTGGCTTTTGACTATGGCGAGGTCAGCGAAAGCAACGAAAGCGAACTGTGAAAAATAAGCGTTTCACCGCCGCACGAAAACAAATACGTTGCAAGTTTTTTGATGAAGCGGGGTGAGCGCTTGTGTTTGGCAACAGAAATCACGCTACTTGTTTGTAAGCATTGCGCCATCGTTGAACAGACAGCGTTGAGCAATGAGTGTACTTTGCTGGAGCTTATCTGTGCTTATTTGCCTTTTTCTTTTTTTCAGTTGATTACCGGAGCGTCCGGCCAGGGCAAGACCTCGCTTATTTACCGGTTGGTCAACTACAGTTACCACGGGCTAAGATCAAACAAACAAGGCTCAATGACGTTGAAAATGGATAATGGTGAGCTGCATTGATCATAGCGTGTGTTGATGACTCTATTTCTTGGCTTTCTGTTTGCATTTATGGTAGTTTTTTTAAATTGTTTTTCTTTCTTTGCTACAAACGCAACATTAAATTATTCTGTTCAGAAGCTCCTTTGTCTCATCGCAATTTTGGTGATAGTTTGAAAAATTGTAATTTTCTGTAACCCTGCAGAAAAGAAGATAATTAAGTGTGATTCTTACATGGTTTCATTAGACACCATGCAACGGCTTTCGGCCCCCCACTCGCGTTCCGGAAGTCCGATGGCCAACTCCCGGCAGTACTACCATCCGGGGGTCCCTGCTGCCAGTCATGTGACCGCAGGGTCAAACCATTCGAGCAGAACAAACAGCCCAGCTTTTGGGAGCACTGCGGGAAGTAGAAACGGCAGCCAAACGTCTCTAACCGAAGACTCGTGCAGAAAAGTTGCCTCACAGGTGAGATTCTGTGCAATCTCAAAAAAACGTATTGAGATGCAAACATTGTAGTGATGACTTAAATAGGTGTGCAGTAGTTAATGTGCATAAATAATTCCCATATTTTGATTTTGATCCTCGGTTTAAAACAACCGTCCATACTGCGTAACCGGTTTGTTTCGAAGAGAGTGAAATTCAGTTACTTCAGTGCTTATTAGTGCACTGTAATGCACTGTCACTGCTTGAAGCGAAAGTCAACCACGAGTCTCAGAAGTGCATCGCTGTTTAACGTTCGGTCTGCAATGGAATGCTTTAATTGGCTTCGAGGTCTTCTCCGGCCTGCTACAAAAAGTTCTTCCGAAGCTCTCACCTCCACTCTGCATTGTCGATCGAGAGATACTGTTGTAATTACGGCCGCTTTCGTGTTTCGCAGACGAGTCAAATTACGCTTTAAACCGGTCGAGAGGCACTTGACAAGACCCGGCTAACCACTCATTTGCGCACGATTGTGCGAAAGCAGCAATCACTAGTGCGCGCCGCGAGCGCCGGGTTTATGACAAGCCCTTGTTTTTTCGCAGGTGGTCGCTTTCCACTTCTGCCAGGCGGACAACAACACAACCTGCTACGTCCCCGAGTTTATCCACAGCGTCGCTGCCCAACTGACCCAAGCGCCACAGTTGACCGCGTACCGGGAGCTGTTGTTGAACGAGCCGCACTTGCAAAACCTCCTCAGCGTCAGAAACTGCATACAAAACCCATCGTTGGCGCTGACGAAAGCAATCATCGAACCTCTGGTGTCGTTGAAGCAAAGTAAGCTGCCCGTTGGCTTTAATCAGCTTTATTTGCCACAATTTGGTATTTACGTAAGAAAAGATGTGATTGCATATTGACATAGTTTATATTTCCCATTTTGATTTTCCTTTTTGATAAAGAATGATAGTGTTTGTAACGAGTTTCCCCGTCTATGCAAAATTCGCTATAGGTCTTATTTGGGGCTTGCGCCCTCTATTAACTAAGACCTTTTAACTGCGGAAGAATATACCTGACAAAAGCGTCTTTGCGTGATGGCACGACAAAACTTTCACATTGCTCTTTTTGACAATATTCGCTTAAAAATCAGATGTATTTCTTTCTACGCTAGGTCAGGTAGTGTTTTGCCGGCACACTAGCCAGCCTCAAGGGCATCGCATTACGTCTGCCGAGTTTCTGAATGCTTCGCCTCTTGACACACGTCATTCTTTCAACGTGACTGAAAATCGGACTGGATTAGCACGTTCTTAACGCGCTTTCGTGTTTGTCCAGGCCAGAAGCTACCGCGCTCGAATCTTGTCATCGTGGTCGACGCGCTCAACGAAGCGGAACAGCACCGCCCGGACTACGGATTTTCGATCGTGTCATTCCTCCACCACCACTTGCCGGACTTTCCTGACTTTATTAAAGTTGTGGCGACTTGCCGAACGGAAGAACAGGCAGCGGTTGAAAACCTTCCCGTTCACGTGATAACCCTGGACGGAGAAGATCCTAACGTCATTCGCGATGCCCAGCTGTACATCAGTCACCGAATGGCGTCAGCAAGCAACTTAGCTAACTTAACATTATCAGGTTAGTGGTCATCTATTTTCTGTTAAGTTGCGAAGGCTTTGATGTGCTTTTCTCCTTTGCATAATTTAATTATTAACTACAGGCTCTTGGTAGATCTCTCCACCGTTTACTTGCGGTATTCCACTCTGACTTGTTATGAATTGTTTCTCCTTGGTAAAGTTTATCTTCGGCGTAATCGTAACGTGGTTGAGTTTTTTGTAAACATGTTTCCTGTGGTTGGGTCATGCATTCATTCCTGTAGTTGGTTCATGCATTCATTCCATCTTCTGCGGTGTCGAAAAAGTAATTATTGTTTTGTTTTTTTTTTCCAGGAAAGTCTGATCCAGCGGTCGCTCAAAAGCAACTCTCGCAACACTTGACCAAAGTCGGAAAGTGCAATTTCCTCTACCTGAGAATGACCCTCGACCTGATAGAACAAGGCGCAATCGTCCCGAAAAGTTCCGGATTTAAAATTGTTCCAGTCAGCCTGAACGAGGTCAGTAAAAGAGGAAAATTGTGTCAGTTGCGCGTCCTCGAATTTCCGATCCTGCTGGCAGCAAACAAAGAAATGCACGCATCAGCAATAGCTGAAGTTGTTATATGCCATTTCCTGATAATTCCCCAAAGCAATCATGCTTTATTTGCACGCCAGGTTTTCCTTCAAACGTGCAATCTTCGCTTCATGAGCTACACGTCATTCGATGACGTCCGTGACGTGATTGCCGTCGCACTGGCTTCGCTCTATCCTCTCAAGGACGAACAACTTTATCAGGTGAGGCTTTTTTTAGACCCCAAAAGTGAATTTTTACCGGAATAGCGATGGAAAAAACCTTGGACGGTGAAGCTTGACTGGTACACTTGTTTTGACCGTAATTGCCCACTCTGTGACAGGTCATACTTTCGATACCTTCTTAAAATGAAACGATTCCTCTTACTTAGCTTGTTGTCTATTGAATTCAGTCAACTCTGCTGCCAAGGCAAATACAATGTCGGCGTTTTGTGACTTTGTAACGGCATGACGCCTTCAATCTCATGAACTACATTTTGTACAGGCGGTCTGTTCTGGCCTGCAACCCAACCAATTGCCGTGGGCCAACTTCAAACAACTGATGGACAAAGTGTCGACAATTTTGATCCAGCAAAGCCCCACATCGGGCCGAACGTTTTTCCACCCTTCATTCAGAGAGTGGTTGATCGATCAATCAGCTGCAATGCCAATGAACGGAACTTGTAAGTTGCACTGCGTTGCCCATACCTGAGCTTCATGTGATTGAAAAAGAACCCGCTGGTGTTCGTAGCCGGTTATCTTGTGGCGAGGCGTCCAAGCGGCTGTAAAGCTCACTTAAAATTTTTGCGGTCTTTGTGACGTCAGCCGTTGCTCAGTGAATGCACGTAGCAATTTGCAGCGCCCGGATTAAGAGCGTATTTCACACTTGAAAAAACAAATTTTAAACGAGCTGCTCCTTAAGAACCAACTACGTTTGGCGTTGTGACTCTCTCTTTTCAATGCTGCGTTGCGACACACAGTGCAATCGTCAAGCAAGTTCAAAGTCGACGTCAAGAGAGGTTACGCTCTGCTGGCCACGGTCCTTTCCATGCAGCCCCCAGAACGCTTGCACAAGCACGCCACCTTGGAACTTGCTCACCACGTGTTGAAGGCGTCCATGTTCAAGAACATCTCAAAACAGTCAGGTAAGCTTGTGCGTAGTCATACGTATTGCGTCAGTGAGGAGCTACTTACGCTTCACTAGTCGTAATTAGTGTTTTCTCCGTATATGTCATGCTGTATTGTGAACGTTTAGGGTGTTAGCTCTCGTGCTTTAGACGCGTTTTAAATTGTAAAATGTTCAAAAAAAGCCAAATTTCTCCTCACGCGATGGCATACCTTAACACTTGTTGTTTTTCAACAGGCGTGAGCGCTAGCGAACGAAATGCCAACTTCATGATGCAGAGCAGTCGTCAACTAACCGAAGCTTTGACTTCAATGCGAAATCTGTTCTTCCCTAACATGAAGGCAAGAGGAAGTTTCCCGTTTTATTATCAGCTTGAATCATACAGTAGTGCTCGCGGCGTTTGCGACTCCTTCACTTCCACCTTATCTTACGCTTGCGATAAAAGCGATACCTCTGTTTACACAGGTCAGCAAACTGCTGCTACGAGCGGGGGCGAATCCGAACGTACCCACTCAAGTCTTCCATAATGCCACGCCCTTGGCTGTGGTCGCGCACACAGGTAATAACATGTCTGCTTGGCGTGAATGCTACAAAGTAACCATGACAACAAGACGACGTCGTCATAATCTATCGGCTTGTGTGTCACGCGCTACTTTTATTTTCAAGATTAGATTGACGCATCAAACTGTACAACAGTTATCCTTTCGCTCTTTTTGTATTGCTGATGACAGCCCACCTTTTAGCGGTTCTTAGCGAGATGCCGTCAAACAATGAGATTCAACTGACGTTTCTAGAAGATTCTCGTCAACCTGCCTTTTAAACCCTACACTTTGCCAACAGACGAATGCTTGTCAAGAGATAAGCTAATTTGTTACACCTGCTTCAGGTTGCTTGGAGCTGGCCGAACTCTTACTCATGTTCGGCGCTGACGTCAACCTCCCAGCGAGCAACGGCATGTCCGCTCTGACGTTCGCATCCGCCGCCGGCAGAGTGCGAATGGTCGACCTTCTACTTCGATACAGACCATCGGTAAGTAATGTTAGTTTGTTGTAAAGCGCACTGCCCGTAAGTCAAAGTAGTAAACGTTTTTTTCAGGGGCTTTCAAAGCTCACTGTGTCTATAAATCTATGCTAAAGATCCAATGCGTTTAAAATATGTCCAGAATTTGATGTTCGAAATCAGATTCATGTTGCGCTGAAGGTTAGCAAGAAAACTAACTGATCGACAATTCTTGCTTACACCTTTCGTTGGTATTTTTGCAGCTTGACCAAGCCGACCATAACGGTCACACCCCCTTGCTCCACGCCATATCGCGTGGTCACAGTGACGTCGCAAAGTTGATTCTGACGTGCGACTTATATCCCGCCCCACAGCACCGGACTTTCGCCGCCCAGCAAGCTTTGGTTGCTGCAGCAACGACAGGAAATATTCAGGTAATTTGTTACCAGTTGCTAAGCGCCGCGTTTGTGTAACGCCCTGAACATTTAGTTGCGATTTCTTAAGCAAAAAACGTAACAATTTGAACTGTTATTTTACTTTTGTTGCTGTTAACGCAGTATTGCTTCTATGCCTTCTGACCGTGCTACTGTTTTACGCTGCACAACGTCTGAACATTCTAATCACATCGAGTAATTGCAAAACGTGTTGGTCATGATCAACCTTTTCAATCGCAGCTAATGGAGTACCTGTTGGACAACGAGGGCTTCCAGTGCTCCGTCGACTGCAAAGAGCCAATTAACGGCGAGACCGCTCTGACCGCGTCAGCTGCTAGAGGAAGATCAGCCGCGTGTGAATTTCTGATTCGGAAGTATAAAGCCAAGATTGAACTGCGTAACAAGGCCGGGTTCACCCCCTTGCTCTGCGCTGTGAAGCACGTAAGTTGCGTCGTCATTGTCGTTTGTGGCGAATTTGCTTGGCAAGAGCTTTTTGAAGTGACTCTTCTTAGCAGATGGCCTTTGAAGCACCCGTGGTTTCGAAGCGTTTACGCTTTGCTTGTTGCTCGTTTTTTGAGAGTCGCTTTAAAGCGCACGAATCTCTCATTGTAGTTTCTGTGATGCTAACGCCGCTAAAAGTGCCAGAACAAAGATAGTAAACAAGCAAAAGCAGTCCAGTCCAAATAAGGATAAGAACTTTCGATGCTTTAGCAATACTTTTACAGTAAGTTTTGCGACTAGTGCGCGGAAGAATGCGTCAAATTTTTTTTTGATCAGTCAAAGAAATATTGGAAGGTACAGGGAGCAGTAGGCTGATTTATGAACTTATATTATTTTCCAGGGCGAATGGGATGCAGCCGACTTGCTCCTTAACTGTGGAGCTCAACTGGAAGCTCGTGACCTCGCGGGCAAGACGCCACTGATCATGGCTGCCTACAGTGGACACCTTGGCGTGCTGGAATTGCTTTTGTCTAGAGGAGCCAGTGTCAGTCTCGCAGACCGGGAAGGACTGACAGCTTTGAGTTGGGCCGCTCTTCAAGGTAAGTTTCTTTCAAATTCAAACCTTTTTTTAACTTTGATATTTAAAGTGTGGATTTTCTGGGTGATAAAATGTTGGGATGTTGTTGGTAGCTTGGTGGTATATTGTGGCAACGAAGATAGCCTGGAATACCGGTTACAATTTAAACCGGGCTCTGTTTTTAGGTCAAGCTCACTGCGTTCGTTCTCTGATCAGCCGAAACGCCAACATAGCTCACCGTGACGCAAGTGGACGAACAGCTTTGGATCTGGCTGCGTTCTTCGGCGATCCACAGGTAAACGTCTGGAACCTACATGAAGGTTTTTAAATTTTCACGTAAAAACTGCTTTTTCAGAGCAGGAGTGAAATTCGCTGTGTAATAATAGCTTTACTCTGCCTGCAGCAAAGACAATACGAATCTGCCCTCGTATTTATTTCGTTCAAACCCGGCTCCACGCTGACATCACTTGTAACCGACTTCCTCCATTTTGTGAACAGGTCGTGGATCTTCTGCTCGACGCCGGGGCCGACATCAGTCACGTGGATGCAACCGGCATGTGCGCCCTGGACCGGGCCATCGGGTGCCAAAACATCGCAGTCGTGCAACGACTTTTACGACGCGGGGCCCAGATTATGCCGTCGTCGTGGACAATGGCCACCGGCAAAGTGGATGTCACCATTGCGCTTCTGAGTAAGTGAATCGTTTGGTTGGAAATCTTTTGAGAGTTACCAAAAATGCAGACCGCCGCTGGTCTTGAGAGCATATTTCGCAGGTTGACGAAGGTTTATGACCTTTTTACGTTTCCAAATTGAATCAACTAAACAATGTGGATCAGTAGCGAAGTAACAGTCGTGAAATCGCATAATGTCGCTGTAATTACGTTCCTGCATTCCAGGCCCGTAGCCAGGTATTAAGGTTTGAAGGGGAAATGTATTTTTAGGGGGCGCAAGATGCTTGTTTTTTATTGTATTTAAAACAAATTTTTCTGGAAACAGCAAAATTTGGGGAGAACAAAAAATTGCGGGGGGGCACTGCTTCCAAATGCCCCCATGGCCAAGGGCCTGCTGCGTTCTTTGCGCAGACTGTTTCATTCATCTGCAACAGTTCCACTAAAAGTAAATTCCTTGGTCAAAGTTTTTCTTTCCGAGTCCGCTGACACAAGGGCAGAGAGACCTGACAGCGGATTTGACATTCAAATTAACTTGACTTATTTTGGGAACGATGCTTTTTTAGCTCTGAAACGAGTGTCTGTAAGAGCGGGCCACGGTGCTGCTCAGGCCAGCACTTGGCCATTCGGTGAAGCTTTTGCTTTTTCTGAAACGACCTCACGTTTTCGATCATATTTTCAGACCAGTGCCTTGAAGACGGAAACAACTTGTACAAAACCTTTGATTTCGTGGGGGCCAGTGACGTGTACGCGCGGGCACTCAAGCATGTCGGCGAGTTGTCGCAAGCGCAACGCAGTGACAGGCTCACCGCGCAAAGCAAACTTGCTGACCTCACCGCTCACCTGCTTCTCGGCTACTCAAGGTGTTTGAGGAAACTCGAAGATTTGGAAGGAGGTTGGTTGTGCTATGCTGTCTCGTCATAAATGCACTTTATATCTACGAACGCGTTTGTTAACGAAAGGCAGCCATTAATGGCAAGCTTTGAACTATTTTGAGTTGTGTTGGTGCAGTGTAATATATGTATGAATGACCATGTTGCCCACTAATAAAATCTACGGCAATCAGTACGATCCTTTATGCAATGAGCAATTCCGTTTTTATGCAACTAACCAATCCGTTTTTGTGCAGCTAAGAAATCCGTTTTATGCAAATAATCAATCCGATTTTGTGCAACTAACACATCCGTTTTATGTAACTAACAAACCCGTTTTTCGCAGCGGCGAAGAGCGCCACCCGAGCCTTGGAGCTGAAGCCCCACTGGTACGAGGCATTGTATGCCCGGGCTCGCGTTCTAAGAGAGGAAGGCCGCTTGCAAGCCGCTCTCTGTGACGTAATGGAAGCCGAACGCGAAGCTCCTCCTCACAATTTGAAAGAGATAAAGCGACTGATTGAGCGCATTAAGGAAGAAACGCGCAAAGGCAGTTCAAGGTGAGGTTCGCTCGTTGGCATTTTTTTGGGCGCGCCTGGATTAAAATTTTAAACGAATTTATCCCCGCGAGGAATTGATGTGTTTGGTGTGACGATGGAAAAAATTGGAACCTCTTGTATTATCCGCTTCACCTGCGAAGCTGTATTTTTGCGCTGAGACATTTCGGTCGTTTGTCTCGCAGTTGTATTAAACCTCGCCGTAACAGTGTTCATTAGCCTATATTTTCAGACATTCTGACCGAAATGACGTAATTTTTTTCGGTCATTTCAAAAATATTTCGGTCTATGACTGAAAATAAAACCAGCTGCCAAGTGCTGTTTACAAAGCATCGTTTGTGATAATTGTCAATGAGTTTGACTTGGTGTTGACAGAACTCTTGCACTATCAGCCAATGTAAGAAGTCTTTAGATGGTCGACTGTTTTGTGTCTTACGAATATCATATTTATAAAAATTGCAAAGGGGGAACGTAAACTTAATTTGTTACAACACTTTAAAAATTACCATAGAGGATCCATGGATGGATATCTTTTGAAAAGTTTCTCGGGTAATTCTGTCCAACTTTACAGCATTTTACGCTGATCCGTGTAAAAATCCACAGACAAATAGTGTTCTGCTACCTTTTTTGTGATTGACGACGTCCTGAAGTATCGATTATCAGTTACTTATGGCTGTAATCTTTTGCAGATATATGCGTTCTTCATCGGCGTCCTCGGAAGTAATACCCGTGCCTCAGCCTCGTCAGAGGGTCAACTCAACGTCCAGTTACCACGGAAGGGACAGCAGAGGGCCGTCTCCAACCCCAGTCGCCCCCGCCGAAATGGCAAGGTCATACCAGTCTCGTTACGGCGCCCACGCCCCATCGCAAACCAATCACCATAGCAACGCACACCAACTCGCTCCTTTATATCCGGGAAGCCAGCACCCGTTGCGCCATGGGGGCTCTCAGGAAAATCTGGCCGAATCAACCATGAGCTTGGCCCGATATCCCCCAGAACCTTCTCCGGTTCGCATGGCTCATCGAGGTCATAACAACGTTGACAGTCAACGGCCTGGTGTCCCCCGGACAAATCCGCACGTGAGGCACCATCGTCCGGGCGACTTCCACCGGTCAGTGTCCGAGGACCCCCGACACATGGCCCCAAGCGAACGCTATCACGTGTATGAAGGGGACGACTCGCGTTCCCTGTGCGGCGACATCCCTTATGACGTCACCCGAACAGGTTACGAATATGCGCCGCACAACGGCCGGCGACGCCCTGCCCCCGCGCTAATGGACCCTTCGCGCAGTTCCTTTGTAACGGATTTATAACGCGTTGCTAGGGCGTTGCTGTTTGTTTCGATACCTTTTTTTCTACGGTTTGAGCTGGTGCGCGTTCTTCAAGAAGTGTTGCTACTCTGTGGTGTTTTGTAACGTGTCGTCGATTTGCTCCCCCTCAGTAGGGGGGCAAAGATGTTCCCTCTGAACGTAAAACTGTTTTGATCCATAGTATTTATTGTCGACGTATCCATCTTTGCAAAACTCGAAATTGTGGGCGCAATTTGACAAATACCGGTCGAAGTAAAACGCAGACTATCTGATGCAATTAAAATAATTGCTAAACACTCAGCGATTTCTCCAAATTAATTTCTTTACTTTGACAGTTTATAAAAATTCTCAAGACGGAAACGCTTGCTTTGCGAAGCTGGCCTCAGAAAACGCGTATGAAATGAAAGACGATTTTCTTCCCGCACATTAAAAGTTGCCCGCGTGTACTTTGCTTTTATGTGAAAATCAGAGCTCGCACCGAATATTTCGCGTAATGTGAAGGTGGTATTTAATTTATTTTTCTGGGCATATCATCGGCCCTCACTTCTTTTATTTTGCTGCTACGTTTTAAGCCGCGCGTGAATTGCTTCAGGCTTCGTTCACTGCCTCATTTATTTGTCAGTGGAATTTATGCTTCGCTTACGCTAGTGGCGCTTCTTCAAGCCTAACAAAAAAGGCTTGCTGGGTAGGATTAATCATACCTACTCTGCTTAGCGTAAAAGCCAGACCTAGGCCCAGTTCTATAATGCAGGTTAGCCCATTACTTGCATCGTTTTTTCGCGATTAGCGCTTCATACCGCTGTCCATACGTGACATTCACCTGAAGGATTTGCGGCGGCCCTATAAAATTGACTGGTATGGACATTTTTGCAGGTTGCCGTGCCAATTAGTTGTTTTTTTTAACATAGAAAAAGTCAGTAATATTTGTGTGCGCGGCGATTCACCTCTTATCTTCGGTTGTGGTCAAGAGTTTTTTCGGGATATTTACTACGATGGCGTCAGCCTGCATTTGTCAGTCGAATTAATCTATTTGCGTTCGGTGTCCTGGGTGCGTTCAGTCAGTTTGCAGCAGTAGAACGCAAACTGTGGCACCAGAACTGCATTTTCGTATCTGGTCGCAAAATGCAACTTTCAGGCAGAAGCCATATTCAATCCCATTGCACTGAAATGCTGACGTGACTTGATTTTACGACAGACCAATTATTTATTTTCGGCAATCGTTGTTAGAAAATCGACATTCGCGACGTTTTTTTAAGTTCTTTTTATAGTCGGATTGCAGAAGTTGGCTGCTGTGAAATTTTAGTGCACTATCGCAAAGTGATGGGTCCGGTTCTGCCGAAAGTTGTCGAGAGACAAAAGTTTATTGCGGGCCCCCTCCCCCGCAGTCGTGCCTGTGTACTGTCATTCATCGCAATCTGGCTGTTGTTCAAGCGTTTCTTTTTTTCGACGCGAATTCGCGGTGCAATGTCTCACGAACACGACCTTCTTGTGACAAATGCCGTTGTTGGGTTGGTCAGCTGAGCACGAGGCCGGTCTGAGTGACGTGAAAGTTCGCAGCGTCACTGTGTTCGGCCGATGGTCTGAAGCAAGGAGTGCGTGCAGGACACGTTAACCATCTAAGCTGAGAAGTCGGCGAAATCCTGAACCTTTTACTGGGACTACATGTCGGCTGCAAATCACCGCGGAACTAGCTTCAAAAGTTTAGGTTGAAAGACGAAGTGAGACGGATTCGAAATAAATTTAGTGCAGTGTTCGCCCTCTCGATCCACTGCCTAATTGCATGTTAAGTCGATAGCAGAGTATTGATCAGTCAAACATCGTTTCACTATTGATGGAATAAAGTCTTTATTAAGTAACGACCTGCCTTTTTTGCTGAACTTTTGATAACGGAAAATGATTCTAGCTTTGCTAGCGTTCCAGACGAAAAGTCAACTCGAAGGACCTAAAAAGCATGTCGTAAAAACTTCTTTGTGAGCACATACCGACAACTCCCTTTTGACCACAACCCATATGTCACACAACAATTTTGCAGTAAGGCGTTCAGTTGAAGGCAGTCGTTTTTCGAACCCTCTAACATGCTTTTTAAGTTATTTTTATTTTAGTGTTTGTTTCCAACAACAGTCATCGAAACTGATGTCAAACTCTTTCCAAACAATGGTCATACAAACTGAAATTTGAGTTTATCCAGGGTCTACTTTTACGTAGGCACTTGTCACTAGAACAGTCGTTAGCAAAATGACCGTGCAGTTGGTTGAGCAAAACGTTCTCAGAACGTCTTTCCATGAAATCGATGGTGTTTTGTCGCTTTGTTTCTTTGACGGTATTTTTGGAACGAAAAATTCCCACGACTTCAAATTACAGTAAGCCCCAAGATGAAAACTAGACTGCGTTACAAAGTTGATTTCAAAGCTACATCGCTTGCATCCATTTCAAAAGGCTTAAAACTGTCCGAAAACCCTAAGCTTTACCAGGACAACGCCAATAAGCAACTCTGTGAAAATCTCTATCAACGTATTTAGAGAATTTTCATTTGAGTTCTCGAGACATGAAATGTGGTTCAAAATAAAGTTCCACGCCAAACACAGTCTTCATAACTTGGTAAATCTTTGATCGGTCTTGGTTGAGTTTCCCCGATTCATTCTGTGGCAAGAGATTCGTCCGCTTTTCTCTCACAGTCAGAGGGTCTGAGAAGTGTCGTTCGATCAAAGTGCTTCCCCACAGCACAAATACAGCTTTCTCGGTGAAAATCTAATTTAAAAGTTTCTGTGTTAACTTGCAATGATGAAAATTAAAAAACTTTATAAGAAGGTTATAATCATTGAAAGAGATTATCTGTCACATACCAATATTTGATTAAGGGATTAATATCAGCATGGGCACTTTTAGGAAAACTCGGGAGCTATCAGAAATTTAAACAACTGAAAAAAAATCTAATTTTGTATGTAGTTCAACTGAAAGTAAATGAGTGCCTAACGGTTTAGGAAACCCAGACTTCTTCAAAGATTGAAACTTACCACGTGTAAGGTTCTTTCGCTGTAATGCAAAAGTTAAAACGACTTTGAATTGTAATATTTTTGAACTTTTTAGCAAATCAGATTGCAACAAGATAAGCTAAAGCAAAATAGAATCGTTTAAATATTGAATGTAATCCCATTACGTTAATATGAAATGAAACACCATAACAACTTTTAGGAAAACTGCATTGAAACTTTCACTGTTACTTTGCCAACTTAATGTTAAATATTTTAGCATAGAATAAATTTTTGGAATAGAGTTTTCAACTTTGAAGGTACTGACGCATCCTAAGTGGTATACGACATTACAATGAGTGCCAAAGTAATACTGAAAAAAGTAAAATCAGTTGTTTCCATGATGCTGTTTTTACCCAATTAAATTATCTCTGCTTGTATTTACCGTTACTTAAGCTGCAGGTGAAATCCCAATTGTAGTAAAAATCAACAGCGAATTTTCAAATGCGAACTAACCGTGCTAATTCCATCTGTCTTGGCAATCTGCACTTAAAACGAAAAACAGTAGGCATCTCCCTGTTTTCATTTATGGCCACATATCACGTTGTGATAGCTGAAAAGCTTTTCAGCTAAAAAGAAGGCCGGAACTGTGTTTGTCGACCTCACAGCAGCCTACGACATCGTATGGCACCGCGGACTCACCTGCAAGCTACTGCGATTGCTGCCTGATAGACACATGGTCCACATGATCACAGAGATGGTTGGTAATCGCAGCTTTACCCTTACCACCGGAAATGGCCAAAGGAGCAGGTTACGACGCCTCAAGAACGGTGTCCCACAGGAATCTGTCCTGGCGCTCCTTCTCTTCAACATCTACATCTCTGACCTGCCAACCACCATCTCCAGAAAGTAAGCATATGCTGACGACCTAGCAATCATACATGCTGATGGAGATTGGCCGGCAGTGGAAGGGGCGCTGAGCAAGGACAAGGCAACACTAGGTGAATACCTCCAGACGTGGAAGCTAAAGCTCAGCATCACGAAGACTGCGTCAACAGTCTTCCATCTCAACAACAAGGAAGCTAAGCGTGAGCTGAACTTCAACTTCAACAACGAAACCCTACCCTTCTGCTCCGAGCCCAAATACCTCGGAGTTACGTTGGACAGGTCGCTCACGTATCGCCGACACCTCGAGACACTTCGCAAGAAGTTGACATCACGCGTCGCACTCCTGAGGCGGCTTGCTGGCTCCGGCTGGGGTGCTGGAGCAACAACGTTGCGAACAGCCACCCTAGTCCTGGTGCATTCAACAGCAGAGTACTGCGTTCCTGTTTGGTGCCGCTGGTGCCGCAGTGCTCATACCCGCCTCATTGACCCCGCCATCAACGACGCCTTGCGAATTGTGCCTGCGTCCTACACCAGCGGACAACCTTCCAATCCTCGCAGGCATCCAACCTGCTGAGCTTCGTCGTAGTGAAGCCACACTATCTTAAGGACTCCGTGCCATGGAGCCTGGACACCTGCTCCACTCAGCGCTCACCCGTCCATCGAGTGCAGATGCACGGCGCCTCAAATGGAGACACCCATTTGTACCCGCCGCACAATAACTCATCAGTTTTTCTGACAACAACAACATACGTGCGGCGCAGTGGGCGGATCATCAATGGAATGCAGAGTGGGCGGACAACCCCACAAGACTCCGCATTTTAATTCCAGACACTGGTACCCACCCTCCCGGAATGACCCTCCCAAGAAGAGCCTGGGTCCGGTTCAACCGCCTCTGCACCGGTGTCGGACGTTTCCGCTTCTGCTTGTACAAATGGGGTATGGCCTCCTGTGCGGCCTGTGAGTGTGGCGCAGAAGAACAAACCGTCGACCGTGTTGTCCTCCAATGTCCAATCCATCGACCTCCCCATGGACTGCACGGCCTGACGGTTCCAGACGATGAGACAACCGAGTGGCTGCTCAACACCTGCCCCGAAATCTAGCGCGGCCAAGCAGTGGATAAATGAAGAACTCGCTCAAAAAAGAAGAAGAAGACGTTGTGATATCTAAATCGCATTATGAGAATCAGTAGCGGAGTTAGGGAGGGCTGACCTGGCTACAGCCCGGGGCCTCATCATTTAGGGGACCCCAATCCCTAAGTCGTTAAAAAAGGTGTAATGTCTAGATTTTAGAAAGGGCCTTTTTCTACGTTTCAGACAGGGCCTCATACAACCTTAATCCGTGTTGAGTAGCAATAGAGATCACGCGCCGCGATCACTCTACTGCTACTAGGGTGCGTTGTCTTTATATACTTTCCAGAGATCCTTATCTCTC
>JGI24158J21664_10001873_pt1 | contig 24553 bp, 16 predicted proteins | sample Ectturendosymbi3_FD_21664 | JGI IMG/M metagenome (IMG submission 21664) | reverse complement strand
TTGCACTTATATCGTGTGAACCAGCATGGTTTGCCTCTGGAGACTGTGATAATGAGAGAACCTGTTGTTAGTGAGTCCTGGAGTGAGAGAACCTGTTCTTAAAAAATTTTAAATCCCACCACTGTATAACAGACTTAAGTTTTCATGTTTACATACGTTTGGAAGGTGGCCCTTGAATTGGAGTTTTAAAGTTGGAAATATCTTTGAAAGTGAGCAAGAAAAGAACCGTGTCATCGCTGTCGTTTTTTATTGGCGCCACTTGAATGTAGAACCAAAGTGGTGTTCCTGCGCACAAACAAGGTAATTAGGTGGTGATGAAAAATTAAAGCGCAGGATATTGACAACCAAGCAAAGAAAAGTTGGCTAAAAATATCTTGCATCGTCTTGAACAAGGTGTAGATAATGCAAAGCATTACATTGTATTTCACAGCTCGGGTTAAATTGTAGTGTTTTACACAAATCAAACTGTGATTCAAAAAAACAGTGCTATCTGAGAAGCATTAAAATATCATTAACTACACCAAACAAAGCTTGACCATTTTTGCAGTAGAGAAGCACTTCGAATTTGCATGGTTGCTGTTCTTCCAGCTCCTTCTCCATCCTTTCAATTGTTTCCAGATCAGTGAGTGGACCGTGCATGAACGAGCATGTGCAGTGTTGCGTGACGATGTCTGTTCGGGGGTAACCAGTGGCTTGGCAAAAGCCTTCGTTCGCGTAAACAATCGGACATTTCCACAATTGAGCGTTTGCCAGAAGAAAGTTACTGTCTGTAACAACAACACACAAGAATTGAAGTTTGAATTTCACCAGAAAAGTATCGCAATCTCATAAAAGTTTCACAGTTGTTTTTTTCTCAGTAGGAAAGTTTAACAAAAGTTTTCACTCATCAAGTTTGACCAGATATAACAGTAAAATGGCTCTTGCCGGAGAGTGCGGTTTCTGAAGCCTCGAAGAATGCAGGAAGATTCCTAAAATATACCTAGAGCTTCATTTCTTCGTACGTGTCGTCGTTTTCGTAAGTTATTATTGTTCCAGTACTTAACAAAACGTGAAGTAATTGATAAATTTGCCAAAGCATATCCTGTCCTATGTTAATCCTGGCATGATACAGTTTCGATCTCAGTGTTAAATAATGCTGTAGAGTAAATGATCTTAAAGATCCAGAACTACTTTACCACAAACAGAATGGATATCTCTCTTACATTTTCCATCAACCGTACTCGAATCGTTGCAACAGGTTCTGGTTTTGAAAAAAGTTAAGCAAATAGAAATCAGAGTGATTTTAAGAAGATCGGTTACCAAGACTGACGATTTGTTCTTTACAGAAAACAATTTCCCTTGCCTTTACTATTGATAATTACGCTAGCATGAGGCTTCATTCTGTCGTGAGAGAAAATATTCTGTCGAATCAAGCACTTTTGTCGACACATGATTAGAATAACAATAGCCACCTCTTTATTGATGTTGTGTGAAAAATATATCGAAAAATGCTGCTATCAAGCTGATAAAGTCGCAAAGGCTTACGTTTTTTGTCTTGCTCAACTAAACTTAACTTTGCAGAAATGCCAGAGAAATTCCTCAGCCAACTGTTGAAGTCAACATGAAAAATATGAGAAAATCTCAGAAATTGCGACTGACCACGAAGAACAAATTCGCAGCCTTCCAAAGGTAAGCACAAACAAATTGACTGAGGTTCCGACGGCGACGGGAGAAGAGAAGAACGCAACGCTGCTACGGTGCGTAAATGTATCAGGTGGCGATGAATGCAGCACAACCAAAAACAATGCACGTATGCAAATACGCTCTTCAGTTTTATTGCTATTTTTGAAGCATACATCACTAACATTAAAGCACAATAGTTTGTCTGGTACCGAGCGTGAGAGTTGGCTGCCACGAAGATGTTCATCAAAAACACGGATACACCTTCTTTTTTATGGCGTACTCGCTTCATATTACTATTTTACGAAAACTACGTTCCAGTCTTGCAAATTTCTGTAGAAGTTTTTCCTTTAACCTCAAGCATATGGCAGTGCATCGCCTTCTTATACGAGTCAGTCTAATTATGTTCTTCTGAGTGAGAGAATCATTTACCGGGGAAACTCAAAACAATGCTTTCTGAAGTTATCTTGGAAAGAATGAAGCTTGCACCTCTAATGTAGAGTTGTTTTTAAAACTGAAAAAACTCCACTGAAATTCCACAAACGCTTGAACAGCCTGTATCCCGGAAGTGTGAAAGCAACCTTATCGACGGTCAACAGTGTTAAGATAATTTTGTAACAGTTCAGAAGATCTAATAGGTTTAATCATTCTACAAATGATATGAGTTTGCAATGTCCTCAGTTATGTTTTATAATTCCTGGGTGTGTCGTGATATAACCGTCCTGCTGAAACAAGACAATCTTCAGTGAATAGTTTTGTTTGTTCAGAGAGTGCAACATGTTCAAGATAATTTTGCGCGAAGCTTTAATCATTCTCTACATATTTCAAACAAAACAGAACAGCTGCAAAATTGAGTTACGATAAGTGTTGCAAATTTGCAATTTAAAAATGTTTTCTTTTGCAAAAATGTTGCAAAATGTTTCCATATAAGGACAACGACGAATGTATCTTTATTTCCAGGCAAAAATTTGCTGTTCAATTTCAACGCCAATTTTTATTTGTCACCAACTCGTTAATTTCTCAAACTTTGCTCTAGCCAACAAATTTAAGTACAGTAGCTATCAAATGCAGTAGTCCAGTTTTATTTGTACAATTCGCTCAAGAAGTATCTCAAAATTTTCAGAATTGCAAGAGACAATCAAGATATAAAGGTTTGCAGACGCGACCAACAGGAAACTGAGTTGTCCTGTCGGCAACGGGCGACAGCTAGGTTTCATCCTATCAACACCTTGAAATTTGGTGCTGTAGCCTTCTTACCAAGCGCGCGGTGTGGGGAAGATCTACTGGGGCTATCCAGAATGCAAAGAATGAGTCCAGTATTACAGGCTGTGCAAACACTCAGTCGTTGCGCCAGTGGTGTAGGAGGCTGGGCTGCAAGCGCACCCCCAAAAGATTTGATTTGCTGAAAATCCGGGAAAAATCTATGTAAATGTTCGCAAAATACCTGCAAATCTGGGCAAACTACCTGAAAATGCAGGCAAAAATGGCGCCCAAAGTTGTTTGATTTTGAAAAATTGGCGCCCAACATGTAGAGAATCACATGAAGAAACTTTTTCTTTTTTATTTAGAGGTCATCCCAAAATAAGGCGTCCGTGATATGTGTAGGAGGAAATATTTGCGCAAAGAGTTGCCCGAAAACTTGGGGAAATTGGGCAAAAATCTTTCGCACCCCCAAAAATTTGCCTGCTCCTACACCTATGCCTGGCGCTACAAGACCACTGTAGTTACAATCCGCCATCAAAACCCTATTAAAATCAATCAAAGCACTGAAACGAGTTTTTTTTGCCTTTCGCTTACACTTACAGCATAATTGAGTTAACGTTTTTTCAACAAGCAACAACCAAACATAAACTTTTAAAAAATTTACGCAAATTTCTCTTGAAAACTAAAATGGTTACCGCATGCAACATGATATGCAGGTTTATAAGCTCACGTAGGAATTAATTGAAAAAACAATAAAATTTACGTACGGTTTTCAAATTGGTTGGTCTTCCGAATGATATTATCAAGGAATGTGTTTTGAGGTGCAACCAAACCTCTTTTTGAGCCGGCTGGCATTCTTTAAATTCCTTTTACTCCACTACATGCTTCCAGCAGTAGCAGATCACATTACCGTTATGTTTCCTATAAAAAGGCTATTTTCTTGAAGTTGTGTTTCTGCAAATTTGCGGACATCTAAGATACATATCGGCAACACAATTGCAAGCTCTGGTTTTGTTTGCAAGCTTTCATGGCTTTGCAATGATACGGACTAGCGCATATCTGTATTCAAGTAATTAGTCTCCGCAGAGGTGGCGTAGTGGAATCACTCAGCAAATTTTTCAACATGAATCTGACTTCAAGTAACTTTACACATCCTCACGCCTTAGATTAGCAAGCAAAAACTTACAAGTGAAATGCTGAAGGATAAAGCAAGAACAGAGAAAAGTAAGCAATCCCAAGACTAAAATGAATAAATCAAAACGCAAGCTGAGACAAATGCAACCTGCAGAATAGGTCTTTCTCATAAAAATGTTTTCACTAAAGCTGAAATGTATCCCATGACAATTACGCAACGAGAACGCAGCTACGAGTAACACGGCTGTGACTCAAAACACTGGGCAGCGGGATGCACAAGCAGAAAAGTGGCCTTGAGGTCGAAAGTTTGATAGACGTACTCTAGGAACGGCCTTTAAATGGTTAACGTTGAAAAGGGAGATAGTAACTAAAAACAAGATATGTGAAAAGAAAGGGGATCAAACAATTGGGGATTGCAAAATGACAAAAGAATATTTTTAACTGAACATCTCTTGGTTATTTTTTTCCCATTTGTGGTTGGTATTTTGTTGGTCCTTGTGTTCATGTTAACATGTTTTCTTCTTTAGCATATGAAGAAATGATGCAGTCCAAACCAGTGGGTCATTTTCCTGTCACATATTTGGGGGCGCAGTTTTTTTTCATTTTGATGCCATTTTCATCGTGTCATACGTCATATCTATTTGACATGTCTGCTGTGACATGTTTACGTCATCCAAAATTACGTCATTGATGAAGCTACGGAAAAGTTCTTCCTCACGTAGCACACCAGTTAGTGGCTATAGAATGCAATATGCAGTAATGTTTGCCAATGAAACAAACTTATTATCAGCGGTCATAATTCTGTTCGTTTGGGTATAACCTTGTGGCCACATTCGGTGACAAAATTGTAAAAGCAAATTTTGTTTCGTTCAGCAATGATTTCATGTTGAAGATGGAATGTTTCTTCATGGCACATTCAAAAGCTTAATTCACAGTGTCTCTGCGCAAGCTTGGACAAAGTGCTTTCACATCTGCCGCTACAATGCATGACGCAGGCCTTTGCTTTTCAATTTCTTTTCAAATCAAGTTCTTAGCCTAGCGGTCTTTCATTCGAACAGATCTGCTGTGTAATGTATCGACGGCCATCTTGAAAAAAAAATTATTGATGCACCGTTGACTTAGTGGTATGACGTGTTCTTCCATTTCATGCCATACTTGCGTGTAGAGGCAGTTGATCACTGACTGCACCCAGAGCACTGAGTTCAATAACAGATTGTTGCAATATTTTCTGGTATTTTGAAGGTAATCGTCACATCCATCTCACGTCACACAACTTTTTTCAAACTTATGCAGTTGATATGTGTGGGAGGAAAGATCTTTATAGCATTACAACCTTCGTATTAAAAATAACAATTTCCCCATCCTTATCGGCTCGGCAAATCACAGTTTTCGTTTTTTTGGTAGTTTGCCAAATTTGTTTGAAATGTCACTTCGTTCTTTCGATAAATTATTCTTGGTTCGGTGTGTGTCAACACCAAAGCATTTCATGTTCCTTAATTTTGCAAAATCCATGTTCGCGAAATGATGTTTTTATCGACTAAATCCCTATCAGCTATAGATTTTTGGGGATTATCCGTTTCTTGGCAAGATATAATCTACATCATTTCGTTCTCCAAGGACTGCACGCCAATCTGTTCGTCCGACATGATGGTGCACATTGAACCATTCCGAGTTCTCTAGGCTACCGACCTACACCAACTAGGTGTTGGGACAGATCTTAATCCTTTGCACAATAAAGCTTTGTCGTGATCATCCAGTCCAACCGACGATTTGTTCATAAGCTTCTGTCAACACAGCTTGGGTTGTTGAGATTCTGAGACGTTTCCTGTAGCGTTGAGTATCTCTTGCATTTTTCCGGCGTATCCTTTCTATGGCGTGCTTAGTTAAGCCCTGCCCTTCAATGTGAGAAGCCTGTTTCTGACGTATCTATTTAAAATTTTTTATGAATCTGGATTTGGTCTTACAGCGTTTCTTTCAGGCTATCTGTCGAAGACGCGATTGAAAGACTTTGCAAAGAAGTGTAACTACGTCACTGATGTACTCGAAGCAGGAACTTCAGATCCCGAGACTTGGGTCAAAAACCAAGACGAGCTTTGAAGCTGAGGCACGATTCGCCAAGACCAGGAACCACCATTCTCTTTTCATTTATAAAGGGAAATTTTCTGTTTGTAAAACCGGTTTCATATTTTGCAAATCACTCGGTCCAATTGTTTGATAAGCCTTTCATTCTAATCCAGGTTCTCTACTAACGCCAGAAGTCTCGAAGGTTTCACGCCAGAGCTTTTTCGGCAGAACCTTCGGCCGAGCAAAGAAAGTTTGTTGGTATTTGGCAAAGTTGTCAGTTGTCGATCACTGAAAATAACCTTCAGCATGAACCGTTATTGAGAAATAAAAAATGTTTGGAAGCACTGCATTCAAAGCATTACTGCCACTATTTTAGGAGTACAGTACTACTTACCAAGGAATGGTTACTGGAATGGAAAACTAAACTTCCATGTTTAAATTCACATGTTTGGGTTTGCGATGAAACGGTTGAATTGCCATTAAGAAAAAAATGTTATGAACGTACCTACTGAAACGTATAGCTTACTGAAATTTTGCCACTTCTCGTTCAAGCCTAACTGAGAACCCTTTCGCCAGTAATGCTGATATGATATTGCAATTTGAAAATACCTTGCCAATAAATCTGAACATATGAACACGTTGCACCTGAAAGAGAGCGAAGTGTCTTAATTGAAGAAAGACCCAAATGAGAATTAATGGGATAAACAAACATAATATCAGTGGTGCTCGAACATAAAGCAAGGTGACTCCATACTCGCTTTAAAAATGTTGTTTCAATATCTGGTACTTTCCAGAAATCTGCACAGCAAAATTGAAAAAATATATGGTGTCCTCATTTGTTTCTTCCGATATAAGCTTTAAGGTATTGACAGTGGTGTTCCACGCTTCGTTATACTTAATTCAAATTAATCTGGCCTCTCCAGCAAAAATCAAATCTTCAGGACAACTGCAATTCCTTTTTTTATAAAAACCACCATCTGCAAAAAATAGTTGAAATGAAATGTCTTGCAATTTACCTAAAGCTTGAAGTCTTGCAATTCGTGTCGCTGAAAATGCGTAGGTTGACGCCGCCGCTGCTTTCTGAAGTTACGTCTACGTTTAGTGTTTCACTGCTGTTGCAGCTGAGCAAGCATAATGACTGAGCCATTGTCAGCTGACCTGATGACCTCCGGGTCCTTTCGTTGGTCGTGTAAAATAAACATGAACTATCTGTCTGTGTGTCTGCCAAATCAATCTTCCTCAAACTATTACTCCAACAAGTTGGAGTTTGTTGTAGATTCGTGTTTCATAATAAAATAAGTGCAGCTTATCTAAAGCTTTTTTCAGACTTTTCTGTTGAAGTTCGTCAGGATATTCAATTCAAGCAATATCACAATCTCAAAAATGTAAAGGATGTTTTTTTCATGTGGTGGCGAACAGTCGAAAAGCGTTTTTCAACAAAACTGTTCCAGCACAACATTTTTCCAATACCTAGCCTCTCGCGTCTTGATGCTAGCAACGACCTCCATGACCATCGCGTTTTCAGCACCGGCGGAATATGACGTAGGTCTTTGCTCAGGCAAGGCTTAGCTTCATCCATTATGAATTGCTATTACTAATCGCTCTTTCCTTGATTACTTCAGTTGTTAAGCTCACGTTCTCCGATATTGGTTTGCTGAGATGTCCACGCAATCGCTTGTCTTCATTGTGTTTGGCAAATCTAGACTTCAGCCAACAGAACGACCTTTTCTGATTACTGCTTACGATCAAACCACGACCTTGTTAATGCCCGTTTTAACTAACGGAACTAAGATAATAATCAATGCAAGACTCAGAACACTTTCAACTGATGGCGGAAATGCATTATTTTCAGGCTGACCAATCCGGAAAAAGTATCACGGCGCCTTGAAAATATTTAGTTCATACGTTCGCCACAAAAGATTCGTTCCGCTGCCGAAAATAGTTTCATGTAAATTGACACTGCGGTGTCTCATCCAGGCCTGACGTTTTTGAGCTTGTAGTATGTGACATGCATAATATTCACTCATTGTCTTGTAAGTAAGGCACAACGTATAAGTGGCCCATGCTATGACCTCTGACAAGCAGTTGCTTACGAACCTGGTCGCTTTTTAAGTGAAATGTTCTATCTAACCTCACAGAACCTCGTACAAGGAGAGGACGCGATTATGGAAACCCGAAGAAAATGAAAAAACGTCAAAGGAGCCGCCAACTGGCGCTGCTTGTAAACACAACTTCGGGTTATGACCGAGAAGGCAAGCATATGATGAATAAAATTTCAGACTTTGTAGAAATTGTTCTGCATCCACTTATAAATGGAAACTAACTCAGGAAGTCTCCACAAACTATCATTAAGAAAATCCATGTCTTCTATTAAAAAAAAACACTTTCAAAATAAATTCAAGTATGCTAGATGATTATTCATAATGCATTTAAAATGTGATGTCATATGTACACTTTAAAGACAAATAAAATCTTCTGAATCACATTAATGTGATCTACTGTATCTTTTAACTTGCTCTGGCAGAAATCATACATTGGTCTGACTGAACATAATTTTAAAATCAGAATATAAGAACAAAACCCAGCTGACTCAAAACATCGTACGACAGAAGGTGACGAAGCATTTACATGAACATTCAAACCACAACTTGGATTTCAATAAATCACAAAATTTGATCTCTGCAAACAACTGCAGCGATGGCTGGAGCAAATCTGATTATTGACAAACAGTGCTCATATTTAAATAATAGCATCTAATCAATCCGCGTGGCAGCAACAAACTGATAAAGTTGTCCTTTTACCTGATGGTGGATAAAAAAACGTCCGAAGCGTTTCAAAAAGTCTGTTTATTGCTTAGTGCAGCTTTAATGCTTTCATCAAAGCTCTGCGGCTTCTTGGTTTGTGCAACCATGTAACCAAAGGCTTACCGAGGTTAGGTGGCGCCCGGGGCAAGAAGCAAGTTTGGCGCCCCCATGTTCGAACCTAAGGTTTTTCGGAAGCAAATGTACTGCATTGAAGAAAGTATTTGTGACATTGTTGGGAGTTTTCGGCGCCCCCAGTGATTCGGAGCCCGGGGCATTGTGCCCCTTTTGCTCCCCCTGTATGCAACATGTAATAAATATTAGCACTTTTCACGGCAAAGTATATTTGTTTCATCGAGACATCAAACAAACCGCTCGTGAACTCTGAATTATTCAGGCAAAAGTTTGTTGTACGTGGCAGTTTTTCGTCTACTTTATGATGTGGTTATGCAATGACAACATATCAAATTACAAAATTGCTCTTTCAACACCTATTTTTCGGTGAAGGTGCTACAAGGTAGGATGACTTTTACTGTGTTTGCCGGAACGCCAACACATTTACGACAGTTCCTAGCGTACGAATATTAGTTATTCAATTATGTATGAAAAAGCTGCCCTTGTCACGCAAATGGGCTTGAATTACAACTAAAATTCGAACAAGTACCACGTCAACATCAGACAGTATGTTCTTCTTTGTTGAGGAGTTAAGGAAGGCAGTAGTAATTTCCACAACGTTTCGCGTTGTTCACCTCAAAATTAAATTAAACTTAGAAACCCCTTTAACTTCATTTAACACTTCGCGATTTTCAAAGTGTGTTTTGCGTGCAATTAATAACATTCGTTCCAGCTTCGTTTTAAGTGTTTTATTTTAACCAGAAATTTCAAGACAAAAACGTCTGGAATTCAATTCAAAGCATTTGATTTGTTGAAAAAAAAGTAGAAAATGTGAAAACGCAATTACAAGAATCCAGGGATTTTTTGCTGATGCTGCTCCACATGATATCAAACTCACTGCGCTCTGACTGACGAACTTTTTAATAACATCGTGATCTGAGAGACACTTCCTTCGTAAGAAAATTTCTTTGTAAACATTAAAGTTCTTCTGCACTTACCTGAAGACTTGTAGAATTATAACTCTTAGAAAATACCCTTTTGGCTGCAAATCTAAATGGAGTAGTTTTGCTCAGCGCAAAACCTGCAAAGCTTCAGAGTATCGACTGAACCATGCTTCCGAAACTCTCCTGGTATCAATAATTAAACGCAGTGGTATCGTCGCCGCTATGAAGGGTTTAACTGTATCATATTTGACAGCAAAGATGCTCATTACTACTTCAAGTGAGTGAAAGTCTGTTCTGCATTTTGGTCGATCGCGTTTGGCGAGCTTTGACCAACATCAGTAAAACTATGCATTTCTCGTTGCATGGACGATTTAAACGTTTCAAAAGTGAAACAAAAGAATAAATTGACTTTCACAAAAAAGCTCTGATGAAAAATGAAGAACAAATGATAAACCATCTGCGTTAATTTTTAATCGTTATTCTGAGCTGCAACATTCACGAATCTCCACACCCATTCGCGGTGTGGTAACCTTACCAATACACAACGCAGTGAACAGGGTTAATCAAAGTGCAGCCTTAAGATCACAGGATCGTCTCTATTTGCTAAATAATCAGCAAAGGGTAACAGGTTGGTGATAACTGTTAAAGCACTGGATACCGTTCGCGCAGTCACGCCATCATTTGGGGCGGACAAATCCTCATGCAAACAAATTGCGAATAAAAATAAAACATAACAGAACTGTTGGGATGGTTAAGCATTGCTTATGATTGAGGTTGCTCTAGTGGCGCCCTCTATGTTAGCGCAACGTAACAAGCTGAGAAAAACAGGTGACTGATTGAGTCGATGTTCACTGAAGAACGGTGCCCAGCCTTCAGTGTCCACGCTGTCATTTTTTACTCTTTGTCTTTTCAATGTGTCATTATTTTAATTTCCGTCGTTATCTTCTGATCCTATAGTTTCCCAATCCAAACTCCCATATATATGAAGCTGGACAATACAAGAATAAATGTGGATTACTGAATTACTCTGATATGTCCAGCAGTAGGCTACTAGCAAAATATGTGCATTAGGTACAGTGCTGTGTCACTTGCGTTTCATATCACATACATATGTTTCAGTTAAAACAATCATATTGACTCAATGTTTTACAGCAAATCGTAAAAGAGACGCAGTGTGTGAAGCGCTGCATATCTGCGATATGGAGCATGTCGGCGGCTTGCAGTACTTGCGAAGCCAAGTGACATCTTTGTGAGTATCCGGACAACAGCCGACTGGAAAAATGTCACCCGGGCAAACGCCACCTAGGATAATTGCCTCCTAGGACAACTGCCTCCTAGGTCAGTTGCCATCCGGACAACTGCCAACTAGGACAACTGCCACCTGGACATCTACCACCCCAGAGATGTAGTGGGGGCAGGAACGCATTTCCACACATTTTTTTCGTTTATAGTCCAATGAAAGTGAATACTTCATTAAATACTGATTTCAAAATATGTTGAAAGTGCTGTTGAAAATGGCTAAATTTTTGGGTGCGTTCCTACACTTCTTTTTAGCACTATATACCCATTATACCCATGTGCATGGGCGTCGGAAGGATTTTTTTCAGGGGGGTGCATTTGGGGATTTTTCCTAAATTTTTCCAGGGGTGGGCCAAAAGTGGTGAAATTTGATTTTCCCACTCGAAACTAGGAAAACAAGATTTACTGCTGAAAAATTCAAAATCCAGGGGGGCTTGGCTCCCCCTTATCCCCCTTCCAACGCCCATGTGTCGCACTGACAAGTGCCACCTAGGATAGTGCGTTTTACGTGAGGTTGTCAATCGTCCTTTATCTCATAGGACAGACCTTTAATTTCCTCTTTGTCCTTGTTCTTTTTGAATTGTTAAAGGACAATAGTACGTTCTTTATTTTCAAAATTGTCCATAATTTATATGAACACTGAGAACTACCTCGACATACCTTGACTGGTGTGTCACTGTCCAGCACATACCCAGACTGAACCTTCTTTAAAGTTGGATGCATGGGTGTTGTAGTTAAGCAACATATAAATTCAGCTGGTCACAAGAGTAAACCAGGAACTACTGCTTTTAGTTCTCTTTTGGATAAATTTGAGGTAAATGCTAAAGACGCAGATGATGTTGTTGCTTCAGAAACAACTCAGATATATCATGCAGCCAAACACAATCTTTCATGCAATTCACTTTATTGTACTTAAAAATAAATTCAAAACTTTACCAGGATTAAAAAATTGAAGTAAAACTATCATGTGGCCGAACCAAGTCAGAGGCATTTGTTACAAATGTTCTTAGCAAAAAAGCTTTAGAAGTAGTTATCAGCAATATGACACCAAATGAACCTTGTCTCTTCTTTAGTCTTTAAATTGATGCATCAAATCATAAAAAAACATGTTCAACATTTTAAAATGGAAATTGGCACAGTAAATTGTGCAATAGAATGCTGATAGAATATTTAACTGCTTGAAGAATAGTATGGAGAATATACAGTTGGATCAGAAAAAGACCTTTTTGTTTAAGTACACATAACGCAAACTACAATTTTAGAGAAAAATATATACCAAAATCCCCGCACCGAATAATGATGTTAAGGCCTATACCAATGCTTGCATTTTATATAATGTTGTAAGGTATGCTCTAAGAAATTTGCACGTGGACATAGACAATACTGTTCTAAAAATTTATGGTCTTCAATCTCAGCAAACAGACGTGAAACTCTCAAATATGTTAATCCATTTGCAAATACAGAATTACTTGAAATTCTTCATCATATATCTACCAGGTGGTTATTTCTGATACCATGCACTGGGAGTATATATTACCAACTTCGAAAGCTTTATGCTCTCATATTTAAGCAGACAAACCGGTTGCTCCAAACAACTGATCAAACTTCTGTAAATTAATGATGATCTAACAGAAATTTCACAATGTATTAAAGTCTACTTGTTGTTCTTTAAGTATATAAATGGAAATATTGGAGGTATCAGCACAAGACTTTGAGAAAAATAAAGCTTCTGCAGCTGATATATTTAATATTTTGGCTGACGTATTCGCAGTGTGTGACCTATCTAAACTAAACCGTTTTTGTTCTAAATTGAAATTAACTACCCACAGGATGAAGTGCTTAAAGAACTCCTGAACTTGCCGTTTGTGAAACAAAAAAAACTTTTTGTTTTTTTCATTCATCCAGTCTTTATCACCCACTGGAACATTTTGATTTTTCCTGCCTTTTATTGCTATTTGAAAAAACTGGCAACACTGCGCTCCACGGACTCGTCACATCAAATAAAAGAGATTCTTCCAGACGCGTATAAAGCTGCGTAACTATAGTAAGGCACTCGGACGTTCCAGAACGTACTTATAGTTACAAAACGAAACGGATTGACATGGACAATGGACATTTGGGAAGAAAAAACCTAAAGTACGTTTTGGAAAGCAGCATGGTGCCCTGCGCAAAGAAACCAAGTACGTTCTGAAACGCATTTTGAAACTTGATGTGTTGATTTTATTTGGCTCGAGCTTACAAACCAATGACTCGATGTTTCACGACAGTTTTTGTGACTCGACTCGACCAAACCATGACTCGACACTGACTCGAAAATTTTTTAGATGACTCTGACCAGGAGGGCTTGTGAGCAGTGGCGTATCTAGGGTATGGCAGGCATGGCACGTGCCATAGGTGCCACTTTGACGGGAGCGCAAAAATTGTATGGAAATGAAAGTTTGTGGCTTACAGTTTCTTGAACCTCTTGTCTTGCTCCCCATGCGAGCGTTAAACAGCAAAGCTGCATCACCATAGCGCCCTCATGTGATCCAGGGCGAGCGGTGCCAGCACCATCAGTTACTGTATCATGACGAAACGGTGGTGTTGTGACACAATACGACAGCCAGACATTGTGGTAGACCAGGGATTCTTACCCGGGGGAGCGCCTCCCCAGGGCGCGTCAACTCATTTCAAGGGGGGCGCGAGCTCTTACGCGTTTTACAACATGGAAAGGTTTTAAACGAAAAGTGTTCCATTTAATTTCCTTTAAACGTCAGAGGGCTTGAAACAAAGGACATTTGCTTAAGGGAGGCGTGGCGGAGAAAAGGTAAAGAACCACTGTGATAGACGAAGAACGCTTGTTTGCCAAATCTACAAAACTGGTCCTTCGCACGCTACAAAAGCGCTAAGTAAGTCCGTGCTACTGTGTTGCGGGCAAGAGGCTATCAGTCAGAATCCGGTTGTGACGAGTTTAAGTAAGTGGCTGTGAGAATCTGACTTTTACGCAAATAAATGCTGTTAAGCTCCTCACATTTACAAATTGCTTAAACAGCTGCGGCCCATTTGGACTTTGCGAAATTTCGTTGATCGCGACTAGTGTCCGATAATAACCTAAACACAATGCCCCAGTCCAAAGACTAAGGAAAAGAACCTTAGTTGTTGGTCCTCGAAACATCAACGTTTTACTGTAGTATCCTTACCGCACCAGCTGGGCAAAAAATGTTGGCTCATCAGAGATTTCTTAGTCTTATTTAGAGCTACCTTTTTCTTTCCAAATTTGGCTTTCTGTTCGATGTCCATGGGCCGTTTTTACTGTCATCGTCATGACTGTGATAAACTAAAATCTATGTGTGAGAATTTAGGAGCTTCGCTGAGGTCATTTGTAGATCGAAAGCAATTATTTACGATTCTAGATTGCAAAATGTTAGTACAGTATTTACTGTACTTCGTGCAACTTAAAATTATCGCGTCTTGTAGGCTTCCTGGCATCCGTACGTGAATGTGGTGTTGATAGCGTCTTTCGAAGTTGCTTTTCAGATAATGCTGACCATGGCAGTAGCTATTGCAAGCTGAGAGAAACTGATCCTTTCATACTTCCAAGCCTCAGTGAGCCAGGGCAGATTGTGTGACCTTCACCTAGCTTAGATAAGTATAGAAGGGACGAAACAGAGAAAGCTGACCTTAGGGAAATCACAGACGAATTTGCTTCGATAAAGACGCAGAAAGTGTTGTTTTTATTATAATGTTATAGTGCTTACAAACGAAAAGTCTGGATATATTGATATTTTAATGGAATTATGTCTTTCGAACACAAGTAATATATGTCATGCATTACATAACTCACTGATTTACTGGCAGAGGCAATGACAGAGGATTTTCATGGTTTCGACCCTTTGTTAAAAAGCGATATCAGCATCTTTTCACAACTCTATTCCGCTCACATAATTCGGCCTGGGCACTGGACTAGGAAGGGCAGTGGATTGCTGTATACAGGTATCTAGCGCATGTCGACCATATACTGCACATTTGTTTGCATAATTTGTTGCTCTTTCATGGTAGTCCGGCAATGCAAAAACTTGACTGCTCTGTTTTCTTGTGACAAGATTCCTCTGGACTTTGAGTAAATGTACATTGCGTTTCTCAGAGGATGATCTGCAGTTTTGATGTGAACTGTAGTGTACATTGACTAGCTTCCAAATTATTACTCAATGTTTGTTTTTCAAAGCCACAGTATCAAAACGATGTAACTCAGTTGCTGAAGTAACTTCGTTTTTTAAAACAGGAATTGTTGTGAAGAAGAATGTTGGAAGCGCAAAAAGGTGCAGATGGAAGAATTTTGAATCACTGCATTTACAAACGGCACTCACACTGGTTTTATATGGCAAAACAACTGTGAGAAAGTTTTTAAACATGAAAAAAACTAATGTAGCATGTCATTTGAAGAAACATATTGAGAGATGATTCCAAATTGAAACCATTAAAATTTCAGGAAATGCAAAAGCCAAAATAACTAATTACTATTTCTTCAAAAAGTCAAAAACTACATAAATCTTCAAAACAAAAAGTTACCAATGCTGCAGTCGATTACAATTTTGTACAGTATCTTAGATTTTGTGTTTAAACATATAATGAAAGCAAAATCTTTCCCACCTGAAAATCTATTTTGAACCCCCAAACCTTAAAACCTAACTACGGACCTGTTGGACAGTGAAGTACAAAATGATCGACGGTTTGTTCCTCTGCCCCACATTCATACGCGGCAGAAGGGGGCATTTGTGCAAGAAGAAGAAGAAGTGTCCGACACCGGTGCGAAGGCGTTTTGCATTCGGTGTGTATCCCCCAAACCTCCTCTTAACAATTGCAACAACCCAGGCTAGCAAATTGGAAAATACACCCGAATGAAAAACCGAAACTACTTTATTAGAAAATTTGTAGTGTAAAGTGGACCTTGGAAGTTTTTCCAACGATGAGTTCGTGTCTGGGGCAACGTCCAATCGAAAGAATGCCCAGAGACAACACTCAACACTACAGCCAAGTAACATAAGCAACTGCAAACAGCAACTCACGGACTCCACTGCTTTATTTTAATTTTCATTGACGGTTTATTGCACAAATCCAAATTGTGCTTAGCAAGTTACAATACAACGATCATCAAATATCTCATAAGCTGCATAAGTTACCTCATCTTACCCAGCATACATTTCAAGTCACGGCAGATGTATACTCTTTACACCGACGACAAAACAATTTTTATTCTTGGCACAATAATGATTATATTTCCTGGCCCTGCAGTCTTTTTCTCGAGTTTAGATTTTTCCTGATGCTGGTTCCTTTTCTCTGCCCAATGAAATGCACACACACACACACCCTAATTGTGGCGTTGCGCGTTCCTAACCCTAAGCTAATCTAACTCAAGTTTTGCGTTCCCTACGCCTTAAGCATCCTGATCTCGCATAGCGCGGTCCCTACGCATGGCGCAAAATCAGCAAAAGCGGCGCAAAAGATTAGCAAAGCAATGTTAGTAGCACACCTATAAAAAATCACATCTATGTAGAACAATAAAGAGTCAATTGCACCACGGGGTTACCGCCTCAGGACTTGCCCCTCTCCTAACGATCTAGTCTTGACGGCCAAAGGCGCAAGACCTCCACACTCCTGACACCGTCACGCACATGAGGGATGCCACCACAAAGGGCGCTTCAACCTCTCTTAATTAAAATTGAACTGAAAACGGCGATAAAATGGGTGCTCGCGACTTTGGCGACAAACCGGAGCTTCGCCGTGCTCCTTACACCACTTACTTGCCTCTCAGAAGCTGCTTTGGTAAACACCGGTATGCGCAACACAAAATGGGACAGAGAACAACAACAACTTCCGTGATAACGGACATTTCCTCTATTATCCATATACGGTTAAGCAGTTGTGACTTTGTTACGAAGCCTCAACAGCTTCTTAATCCAAGGCATTACGTCTTTGTTGCGAAGCAGTCACGCCCAGAGGGGGGAAGGGGAGGCAAACGGGGCGCCGGTCCCGGGCATCCAAGGCAGGGGGGCATCCAAAGAGTGAAATTATAAAATTTTAAATGCTGTAACTAGATTATTTTTCCTATTGAAAGTCTACTGAAACACGCTGCATGGATTTAATTCTCCGAAACTTGTTTTTTATCAACACTAACTTTTACGTATTCAGATGCCAGTAATTTTCAGCTTCTTCATTACCAGGGACCTATACTCTACGTGTGCAGCGCACACCCAATCAAACTGATAGTGACGTGACTTGTTCCCGATCGTGCGATCAAGGCAAAATCACAAAAAAGGATTGAAAGATAATTAGGGTTGAGAAAAAAATGTTTTTTAGAAAAAAACAACCCACCCATTTTTTTAAATCCGTTTTTTTGTTTTTTCTTAAAAGAAACAGGTGTTTGTTCTTTTTTTTAAAAAAGCACAAAAACCCCATTCTGAATTATTTTTATTGCATTATGCAATATCACCATTTTCAAAAAATTACACAATAATAACTTGTCATACCTTATATAGCATTCAAATTTGAGGGTAAAAAATGTAGCCCATCTTTGTTTTTGCTAAGTGTTGTTGGTCAATTCACTCCAAAGTGGTAAGGCTTTGCAAGAATGCGCACAACAAATAGAGAAAAGCCACTCCCACACAAACTCTGCAGTTTCACGTCAAGTTTATGTACATGCCCAGCTAGTTCAACATCTACATAGGCCTAGTGAATTTTTAAACATACGGTTTGTTATGGTCCAACATCAGGAACAGCTTGGATGCAGAGAAGGCAAAAAATTGATCAAAAATACCGATTTTACAGAGTTGAAGAAGGTAACCAATAGAGTTTACTCAAACTGTTCGAATTATTCTTCACTTTTTTTCAAGTCCTTCAAATTTCGTTGCTGTTCGTTTTGTTTCATTAAAAAAATTTACAGCTAACTGTACAAGCGTGCTACTTATTTCACTTTTTACTTCATAACACATTTTCACAGGAAAAGTAAAGAGTGGGATTTTCTGTTGGTTTTATTGTTTTTTTTAAGTGGGCTTTAAAAAAAACGGGTGTTTTTTTGGTTGGGTCCAAATACATCAACACTGAAGATAGTCATGGAGGGTTTAATTGATTTTCTGAGCCAAATGTCAAAACTGTACTATTTCAACGTGCTTGATTTAGCTGATTTTATAATGCAGTTTCTCGTTTCGTTTTTTTGTGCTAATACAGTCGCACTCTTGTGGTTTGAATATGTGTATCATTTCGAGCTTCGTCAATAATTGGCAGTTCAGGCGGATTAATCATAACGGCTCAAACAAGCCCGTATCTGTTTTGTCCTACCAGCAGTTGTACATACAACAGTCACATAATAAAAACGAAAGTTTTCTTGCGTAGTTTATGCGTATTCTCAATTCTTGCGTAGTTTAGTAAGCTTCAAACTGTCAACCCTGGGTGTCCGTCATCCCCCGCTTGCATACCTTCTGATTGATTGCTGTTCGATGAGACATTCGCGCAGCCTTGTATTTTGCAGTTGTGAACTGTCCTGACGCACCACTGAGTGTCTTCTACTCCTTGTTTTTGCGCGTTGCCGGATATTTTTGTAGGTGTGAATAGCTCTGTCTTAGGAGACCAATGATAGTTTGTGTTCATTTCAGTGACACATTGTAGCCTACAACAACGAGTAAAGAGAGTGTAGAATAATATACACACGGACGCCGGAGAATGGAGGCATGGCAGGAGCATTTCCCCCTCTGCCCTTTCAAAAGGGGGCAATGGGGGCGGAGGTGCCCTTTCATCATAGGTGCAGGAGCAGGAAAATTTTTGGGGTACGAAGCATTTTTTTCCGAATTTCCCCAAACTTGCCCGAAAAGTTTTTTGTGCAATTTTGCCAACAAATTTTCTCCCACAAAGATCATGAAGGTCTTTTTTTGGTGTGATCTCCAAAAAAAGGTCTTCATGTGTTTTTCCACAAACTTTGGGTGTGATTTCTTGAAGTCAAACAACGCTGGGCGCCATTTATACCCGGATTTTCAGGGATTTTGCTCAGATTTTCAGCAAATCAACACTTTTGGGGGTGCGCTTGCACCCCCTGCACCCCCACCTCCAACACCACTACTTTTCATAACAGTATCATAGGTAATTTCATGGTATATCAAGATTGACTTGAAACAAATTTATTGCAGCTATTCGGGCACCTAGAAAATTCAGAAAAGATTTTCTATAAATTTTGTTATTATTTTTGAGGTCAGCATTGTTGATGAACAGAAGCAAACATATATGGTAAAGAACAAGCGTTCTGGGGCTTTTATTGCACGAATGTTTTTTGTTGTGCAATCTGGGTGTATTTGAAATCACTGAATGCGAGCCCTTCATGTGACTGTTGAACACAATCATCTTCGCAGGTAATGCAGCGAGACAGCGACACTGCTGATAGCGGTAAGCCACGTAGCTCCGTACTGTGTGAAAAGAAGCATGAGTAAATCTGTACCAGTGCTTCCACAAGTTTGAAAAATCCATTGTTATTGTGAGACTGTGATCAACGTGCCTCAATTAATAGCTTAATCAAACGACTGCTGTGCAGGCTTCTTTTCAAACAGAATAAAAATATGCGGCGTGTTAGAATACGTCTTTTCAGACTTGTGAGAATACGTCTTTATCGTTAAGGTTTAATTCTGACTTCTTAGTGAGCACTCAATACAAAGCTACATTTGCTGTGGCGAGTTTTCGGTATTCATCTGCTCAGTTTTTTAAGCCTGCGTGGTGTTCTAACTTTAGCCAGTTGTGCGATAGTCTTGTCAGCATATAAAGTACAGTAGTTCTACTTCTAATTGCTTGAAACAGTTTTGCTGGAGTGTCTAAATTTTTTGTTTTTTCACCTCTCATGTTGTTCTGGGCGTTGATTTTTCTTAAATTATGACTTACTTCTAGAAAGTGCTCGAAAAAAATGGATATTAGACAGTCTATGAAAAAAAGAAAAAGCATTTCTGGTAACCGAAGCGTAAAAAACATTTCAGACAAAAGATTGAGAATTGAGGTTCAACCAGCACAGACTAATGGGTAGAAAGGGCAAAGCGTGTTGTGAACGTCCATTTGCATTGCATCGTCAGCAACCTGAAAAGGATAAGCAAAATTTCGATGTTGCCCTCCCTGAAAAAATTTCTACGGACGTCCATGGATGATTTCGATCTAATGCTTGGGTCATAAAGCGTGATTCTCTTTCGTTCAATGCTTTGAAGTCACTCAAAAATGATATATGTCAAAGTTGTCTTTTTCCTGAACCGATAATAAACGCAATTATCAAAAAGCTTTACAAGTTTGACGCGTGGTGAACAGCCTAAAAATATGAAAATCCCGTAAAGGAGTGTTTTGACATTCAAGCGCGTGATTCCCAAATGCGCGAGGCCCCAGGCATTTGCCCGGTTTGCCTAATGGTTAATCTGGCCCTGCCCCTGGTCCTTCGCAGCCTCCCATCAACCCCATGCATTCTATAAATCGGTGCATTTGGAAGGTCATCGCAGCACTACATTGTGAGAATAGTGATGGCGTCATTCATGGGGGTGCCCTTTATGCTTGTGTTTCACCAAAGTAAATGTATTAGCGCAATCAATGGAGAACGGGGTATGTTGAATCGGTGGGTAAGTTGAACCACCCCCTGTTTTAGCTAAATGAAGCGGTCCAGAGACCGATGCGCGACACCTATTGTTTGGAGCCTGTTAGGAATGCATTTTGGTTTATGACTCAGATCCAAAGTTATTTTGTGCAGAAAGCTGCCAGGTTGAAAGTGGTTTTGTGAGCTCAAAGTGAAAACCTGAAAGTGTACTTTGCTGTTTCATAGTTCATAGTGGTAAAGGTATATTTCTTTGATGTCCTTATTTCTTCAAGGCGGAGATCCATCAGAGTTCATCACCTTGTGTTGGTACAGCTGGAATTTAAAGCTCTGACATAAGTTAACATCCAAGCTGAAATTCTCCTTCGGGGCAAGTCGAACCATTCAAGTCGTGCAAGTTGAACCATGGTTCAACTTAACCCACTTCATCCAAGTCGTTAGCTTTTGTTTGTTTAATTTAGTTACTGCTGTTTTTAATCACTACAATTGTAAAAATTCCTTTATTAAAAAATAAACAAATCGTGCTTCTGTTTTGGAAGATTTTATAACAGCAGCTTCTGACGCTGTAACAAAAAGCACTTTAATTTGAAAAGCTGCAAGCCAATATGAAATTAATCATGATACTTAAAACAATTCATTGACGGAAAGGCCTCAGTAGCGAAACATCGTTATGGTTATGATGAGCTCAGTGATGAACCCAAAATGTTTAGTGATGGAATTGGGAAATAATTTGGCAAAACATGTGAAGGAACTACAACAAGGTTTCTATCAAAAAAGGCGATCGGGGCGATAGCTCCCCCTGAAACCTACGAAAGTAACTTTGTTCATCATGATTTTGTACAATTCGGAAAAGAGCATTCACAATTTAAGATCATTTTGCCGTCCTTTGTTTTGTCACAGCAGTGACCTTACAGTAGTGACACAGCAATGAGACTTGACTAACCAAATATTACTAAATTCTTCCCCCCCAACCTTACTGGCTTTATCTGCCCCTGCTGTGAGCTTCACTGGCAAAAGAACTCTTTCATATGTTACACCCATTGGGAGTATTGATGACATAATTGGAGAAAGTGAAAGAAATTTTTCAAAAGAGTAAGAAATGACCCTTAACAGCAAGACCAGTCGTCACTTTCAAGTTTGGTGACGAGTGCTCTTTTTCAAAACGTAACATTGTAAAGATACTCCCGTCTCCAGAAGTCACTAGAACGACGAAAAGACAAAAGAAACATATATTTTTATCATACATCAAAAATCAGTTAAATTAACTCAAGTGAAAGTAGGCCTACTCCGCCACTTCCTCATGCATTAATGGTTAGATGTGTTTACAAAGGATTTAAATATTTTTGAATACGTTCACGTAAGTGTAAATGTTCCGACATTTCATTCTGCATCAGTTCGTTTTTGTGGCAGATCTTTATTTTGGTTCAACTTTCCCCACTACCTGGTTCAACTTACCACACGCATGGGGTAAGTTGCACCGCAAAAATGATGTTTTTCGTTTTCAATTTATGCTAAGAATATAGAAGGTTATGTCAAACAACCTGCGTGTAAATGTGTTAAATGGAGTTAACTACCAAATGCCCCAATTTCAGGTTTCTAGTGCCTACACCAAAGGAGCAACGGCAAAAACTGTAAAAATTGGTTCAACATACCCCGTTCTCCCCTACGTTTTTACAACTTCCACGTATATATCTTCGAGTTCATACATGTATTTGTGAGTTCCTTATCATTGCGATATATGCTTATACCTGCGCGTTGCCTATGGGAGTGAAGACGTTGCACGCAATAAACCAATTCGCCTGCAAGAAAAAAATTGCAGGCTACAGACCAGCGCAGGAATTCGGCTCATCAGAACATGACACGAATCAGTCACATGATTGAGCGACATTTATGAACACACTTATTCGGTTAATTCAAATTAACCAACACAATTATCAACAATCATGATAATCCAGTTTGCATACTGTAGTAAATCTGTACATTGTTTGCAGATAATCAAGTGATAATGTCCATTTTTCTCATTTGTTCCCTGGCTTTATGCTGGAGGTTTCCAACAGTAACAGTAATCAAACCTTGAAATTTGTACAACGATTTTATTTTTTATCACAAAATATTGGGGAGGACAAAATATATTGTGTGTCCCGCGTCCAATACTTGGGGGGACATGTCCCTCCATTAAACACGGTCCTTGCTGCCAAATCACTTTTAGAAACGTGAACAAGTTCACGCTACTTTGACATAAGGATTCAAACAGACACAAATGTTCATTCTTATGTGACACAGTGATAGTCGTGTTTACACTATTCATGTATTTTGCCATTGTGTTTTCATTTATTCTAATTTCCACTGACAGTTGGTTTCCCTGGTGTGCGATGGCTCTCACTATTGTTTCTGTTTAATAACTGAGTCACATGAAACTCTATTAAACGTGAAACTCATATTCATTACTAGGGTTATTTATCCGGATCACGGCTAACCGGGAGTATTTTCGCTATCCGATATCCGGATATTTTGCTGTAGGTTAATCGGATAAAAAAGTAATATTACGAATGCAGTTTACGCTTTTTTAACGGCCTGCCAATCTTCAAACTCTCTATTAAGCTCTGCTTGCTGTCCATCCCATTTCTGTGGAACCAGAAAGGGCAGTCAACGCGCGTGGACTAATTCTAGTCTCGTTTAAACGACTCGACAATCGATGCATTGTGCGCAATGGCGTAGCAAGGCTAAGTGGCGCCCGGGATCGACCGTAAAAGTGCCTCCTTTTTCACTCCTCCAATTTGCTTACAATAAAATGAAATGAAAGAAGATCGCGTTTTGTACTTAGTAAAGATGTAAGGAATATTAAAACATCGTGAACATCGGAATCAAGCACTTGTTGCAGGTATCTGCATCGTCTTGAACGACTTGGGCAAGCACAAGAGAAAATGGTAATTGGTTGCTTTAAACCAACGGGAAAGCAACCAGCAGCAATGGTGCTCACACGAAGGGATCACTCTACTGATACCAGGTTGCACTATCACGACATAGGGATTAGTGAATTACGGTAATTCGCTTGTGGTGACTATCACAGTGACTTGTTATTCATAGGCACCATCTAGCGGTGACTATTTATTTACATGTGGCGCCATCTCCAGGCCACCACACATTCAGAAACTGAATGGGTCTTGTGTTTCATTCTCGATTATGGGTCTTGCTTTTTCTGCCCGTTCGCCACCTTTCTCATTATTTGCTCTCCCTATTTTTTCTGCTTTCTTTACATGTGCATCTATGGATCCAGCTTATTTCGTTAAATTTACTTCCCTGCTGGTTCTCATTCTGCAGTAAGCCGCACCACTTAGTTTCAACCATTTACTCATTTCAGGCTAGGGGATCAAACAAAACACACAAAAAGCGTGTTATTGCGGGGTCAATTAGAGCAGTGAAGGATAGGCTACCTGCTCTGCAGATGAACATTTATGTATGTTTATATTGCGTGTAGTATCCCATCTATAACGAAAATAATGTATATATATATACACCATGAGCGCAATTTTGTTGCAAAATGTGGGGGAGACAACTTGGTGTGAAACCAATATAGTCATCGGGTCGATGCAGAAGTGACGTTTAAAATATACAGATTCCCAATCTTATTTCTAGAGGTGTTTTGACAGCAACACCAATCACGCTTTGTTTTGTCCTTGCAGATGATTAAATATTAATATACTTAAATTTGTTGCTGGACACGGTACTGTAGTTCAGCCTGCTTCCATTAATAT
>JGI24158J21664_10001870_pt1 | contig 24562 bp, 15 predicted proteins | sample Ectturendosymbi3_FD_21664 | JGI IMG/M metagenome (IMG submission 21664) | reverse complement strand
ACTTCACTTTGCAAAAAACTGTATGATTTTATCTACTTTAGTTACTTCGCAATTACATTTTGAAATGTGTGCAGGACTTTATGGACACCCTGTATATTAATGACATTGTGAAAGCCTCCAACTTTAATACTGTTTTATATACTGATGATATCAATCTGCATATTTCGGTGGAAAACCACGAAATCTTAGAAAAAGCGGTTAACCATGAGCTCCAAGTAATGGATCACTGGGTTCGTGCTAACAAATTATGTATCAATTATTCCAAAAACAATTTCATGCTCATGAACAGCCGTAACAATATCAATTTTTCAGTTGCAATTAATCATCACCCAATATCAAAACAAAGCGGCTTAAAATGTCTTAGCGTTATACTCGATGATAAACGTAATTGGAAGCCTCAAACTGAAAAGTTGGTGACACAACTCTCCAAATCATGTGGAATGTTGTTCTAATTGAAACACTATACCAACATTTCAGTGCTCAAATCTGTTTATGTTGCTCTTTTTCATTCCTATTTAACCTATTCAATACTTAATTGGGGAAAGGCCAACAAGACGACATTACTCCCTTTAATTAGATTGCAAAATAAAGCTGTGAAAACACTTGAATATAACAAACCTAAAACAACCGTACTCTGTTCCTAGCACAAAAGTTTAGAAATACCTGACTTATTTAAATTGTTAGTTGCCAAATTCAAGTACTTCTTTTGCAATGGTAGATAACCTAATCACTTTGATAACTACTTTGCTGAGATTGCATCAGTCCACAAATATCAAACAAGACTTGCTTCTCTGGAAAAATGCTATTTACCCTGAATGAAAACATCTATGGGTCAGCTTTGTTTAAAGTATATTGGTCCGAAAATTTGGTCTAACATTCCAGAAAATTTGAAAACTTCTTCGCCTCACTCATTTGGCAGAAAATATAAAAACATTGTGCTATCTTGCCAGAATTCCTATTGATATTCATTTTATATGCTTGTCACATTTTATAATATTGTATTGATGCCATTATTTTTCCTCCTATCTACCTCTACATTTGCTCACCCTAGCCCCTGTACATAGGCATGCTTTTCCCACACTGTTTTTTGTTGTTGTTTTTTATGCTTATTCTATCTGACGTTGATTTGATGCTTTTTATTATTTTTATTACTACTTGTAAAACGTCTTCAATTAAAATTGTATTTGTGCTAGCAACAGGGCTGGCTGAGAACTTGACCCAGGTGGTCTTTCGCCAACTATTTGTGATTTAACATGTTGGAACACGATTACTAAACTGCAAACCTGAAATTTCTTATGCTTTTATATTTTCATCAACATATAATCAACTAGTGATCTTTGATGTTATTGTATTTCCTCTTATTCCATTATTGTTGTTTCGTGATTTGAGTCACAAAAATGCATGATTAAACCATACCATAGAAAAGTCACGTCACGACCTGTTTGAGTGGGTGTCGTGTGCTCCAGGCACTTAGGACACCCGTAGTATACACCCCTGATTTTATGATTGCACACCTGAGAACTTATGGTCAAGGGAAGGAATCTCCGAAAGTTTTCCCCAGTGCAAATGCTCACTGTGTTTACCTACTGCTGGGAGCCTGCGTTTTCAAATAAGAACTTCACAAAGAACAAGTTACGCTTCCGTATGACAAACGAAAACCTTCACCACTGTCTTCGATTTACTATCACTGCCTTGGAACCAAAATTCAAGGAACTTGCAGGAAGTAGAAAATGCCATTTCTCCCACCAGGGCACCAGCAGAACAACAAATAGCCCCAACAGCTTTTGTTAATAGCTGTATCCATTTACCGGAATTTGCATGCATATATCACCGTGTTATGTCTCATTTCATGTCTTTTGTTAGAAAAATCCAAGACATGTTACATTTGTATGATTTCATGGGAGTGACCGGACCTCAAAAAATTTTAACTTTTGTAACTGGACTCTTGCTTAAAATAATTGAGTAGCCCTGGTTTAAGCTCCCGTTCTGACGAACGTCCGACACCATTTTCATCTTTATTTAAACTTCAGTAGGGGTTTTATGTACGACGAACGTTTATTTTAAAGTGATCAAGCACTCAGAAAAGAGTTACAGTACTTCCGAATCAAAGATTAAATACGCGTGCAAAATCACGGATATAGTTCCAAAAGAAAGTTTGCCAGCACTGCGCCCTGAATTTAGAGTTTGCTCCGAGTGACAGAAGGTTGTTAACGTTTTATGGTGAAGGGTTCGTTGGACTTCAAGAGTTGAGAGTTCTAAAATAGAACACCGTTGGATCGTTGGGCCATGAGCGCAAAGTAAAGGCCGGCAAACAGTTTTTTTATAACCTGTGCGTAACCGCAATTTTTTCCAGAAGCAATATGATTTCTTTCTATGTTTTTCCACTGTTGCAGTGATGCCAAACGCAATGCACGCTCGCTGTCAACATGACGTTGAAACAAAGATTCCAGCAATATTATTTCTAAGTACACTAGACGGAACAAGGAATGCAATTGTTTGACCGGACCCACCAATTTCTTTCGCAGGTGCAGCCAGCAGTTGACTTACAGGACAATATGTCGCGTTGAGGTGCAAAGTCATTACCTCATGTCTACTGGTACTGCAAATGATAAATGTGCACGAATTAATTTATAATAGAAATAGCAGACCTACCAGTCTTTATCCTGCAACGATTAGATATTCAAAGCGATCTACTTGTTACAGAGTCCTGCCTCTATAGCCAAGACAGTGGATGCTGGTTGTTTGGGGCTCAAGGAAATTTCATTTTGTTGAGGTTCATCAGCATTCTAACTTAAGCAGAAGCCATCCTGCTATCATGGCGCTGTACACATTAACTGCATACACAACAGAAAAAGTGCCGATACTGTGGTTATATCGTAAATAGCAGCAACATGGAAAATATCCTGCATCCAAGATAAACTGTAATAAATACAATAATAGTGTTCGCTACGTGAGGGCTTGCATGGCATCTTGAGAAATACTTATATCAATAATATAAAAAATTTTCTTTCCCTGGAACTTACATTGCGTCAATGCCAGGTGTACAGTCAAACTTAAACGGAACAGTTGCTGACTGTAATGTTTACAGAAAAGATGCCTGAGTCATACTAAACAGTGCAACATCTGAATGCTTCATCTATGACAGTTGTGCACACACCGGCTCGACTTGGTGAATCACGGAGAATCAGCAAGCGTTTCCTTGACGTCATTGGCGTTTTAGCCTAAAGTATTCTGTTATGTTCGTACTGCTGAATTGGCAGCTTATAGCTGTGTATACATTGCAACATTGAATTGTCAAGGACCTTTGTGCTGATATTATCCTCGAGAAAGATTTTCTAAAGTTGCATTATTCTACTTTTTTGAAGATGGGAGGTCAACTTTACACATTATTGCTAGCTCAAGTACACGGAGTTGCTCCAGCGTTTGTTGCGAAATTCCGGTCATTGCAACTTTTTGTCGGCTGAGTGTTAACTCATAGCCGTAGACATATGCTCAACAGAGGTGCAATAGAGCCACCAGAAAGTCATTGGTGTGTGCAAATGCCTATTATAATGCATGAGCGGAGCCAGCAAGAAATGTTTTTTCATTATTTGCCAACGACTGACCGCTTCATTGCCCTATCTTCCTACCCGCTGTCAAACATTGGCGAGAAAATCAATGAAATGGCCCATCGCCAAACGTTTAGTACACCATAATTAAAATCTATTAACATGCCTTTGAAATCGATGGAAAATGCATCAGTATCACCATCTTTCATTTAGTTTACGAAAGAAAGGTCCTTATTTTAAAAGATCATTTTAAGGTCAGTATCAAAAAATGGCGTATATATCAGTCATTTGCTTGATGAGTAATTCAGACTCTTAACAAAGATGCATCGTTTGGTGGTTTACTGGCGTGTAAGAAAGTGACGTTGTTGATACTATGATTAACCTTTAACAAGTAAAAATATTTTTCTACATTACAGTAATAGTCGAAATGGGTCATTTTGACCCATTCCTTTTTTATGTCAATGTACATCATGTGTATTTTCCATTGTTGCTTTTATTGTCAAAATTGTTCATTTCAAAAGCAAAAAAGAGAAAGAACTAACTAAAACACACTTTTGCTCTGTAGAAAAATCCTCACACTTCACAAAAAAAACTGAAACAAAAACAGAACTAAGGTCTTTCTTTTGCTGTTTTCTTTCACACTTTCTTAGTTCGGAAAGGCAAACATTTTGGCCTTTTTTTATATGTTACAAACCCAAGATTTAAAACGAAATGAAAAAACAATTATACAAGGAGTATAATACAAGCCGTACATATTATTTACACATACACTCGGTTCATGGTGCCATAAAGCGTGATGCTGATAAGACACTAAAACCACCAAATGCACTAAGAAAACAGTAAATGTCACTGATTTCACTTCGTTTCATTTTGTTAAACATTAGTCCATTCTGTTACAGCTAAGACCTTGGTCAAACAAATCGCGAGAACAGCATATTATAAAGTTTTCTAAAAAACTGTTTCTTTGAAACAACGTTACAGAATTTCTCGTACTACGAAATCCTAAATTGCTTCTGAAATCTGGTATTTTGAATTGATTCTCTTGAAAGCGCCTTGACCATTGATCTATAGGAAAACATACTTATTGTCTCAAAAAAGGTTTGGTATTTAAAGCCACAAATTTCTTCATTGCTTTTATACCAGTATACACATCAAGATGTTGTATCTTCATCTGCATGTGGAGTTAAAAACGAATTTCCTGTAATTGCTTTAATATCGTTGTCGTGACAATTCTTCTGCAGATGTTCTTACAGAAGCCTGCACACAGCAATTTACAAGTGCAAACACCAATACTGCAATTTGCAAAACATTGTTGAATCCAGATAAGCCCTCTGATGTAACCCCCAGAAGAAAACATCCCACCAGCAAGCTGAAAATACCTGAAAAAAGTGTGATTCTTTTAGTTATACAAGATAACTACTTTTGCTTAATTGCTACACATTATCCTACTGTATCTACACAACGAAGCTTCGAAGCGCATGCTGATTTTTAGACGTAATTACGTGTTTCGGGTGGTTATGATACACAAAAGACCAAAATACTATCCTCCCTGCCCCATCAAGAAACAAAAAGTGATAGTGCAACAAAAAGCCTCTCCTTTTCGGGTGTAGTGATTGGCGCAATTATGCTCAAGCCGTAGATATCATACCATGCCTGTCGTACACCAACATTCCTGCAGCAAGTAGCAACGCCTCCTCGCGGTACCCCTGTTTCCGCAAGACTTGCAAAAAAGAATATAACCTGGGTAGGGCTGGGTTCAAGTAAGAAACTACTTAAAGACTTACTCGAATACCTTCACTTATTACTTGAATAAGTAATTTTTCCATTACTTGATGTATTTCAAGTAATTTGATTTTAGACAAGTTCAGATTTTATAAGCGACGTCTGCTGCTGTAAACGCAATATTATTCACGACATGCATCACCACATACAAAATAAATCATTGAGGCGAATAGATTCTTGCTTGTGCAGAACGCTTTGTGACTAACAATTGTTGATTGTCATCATGATTTAGTGGCGGACCTAAACCAGGTGTTTGGTGAGGTACTGAAATAGGGGACGCCAAAACGGTCTTTATTTGCTTAAATACCAAAGGTTGTCTGCGACAATCGTTGGGTATTACACTAAAGTGGTTACCTTTTGTAGGTCAAAAAGTGACTATTTTTGTTGGTCGAACCATGCGATTCTTCAGTGAATAACTACAATTTGAAAGCGCTTTGTATCATTAATTCAGAAAACGTTTGAAACGGGTCCCAAACAGTGGGCCTCATTTTTCACAAGCTGCACATATCTCGCATATCTACAAAATGTATTTAAATGGTATGAAAGCATGCTGCGCGTATCCGTATAGCGAAATCAATGAAGAACAGCGTCTGAAACGCGTTCCCAACCAGCTTAGACGTAAAACGGTTCTTAGACTTGGAAGTGACAACTCATGTCCCATGATAGGACTCAAATAAAAAGCTAAATGGCGATCACGTTTACAAGCGAAGCCTTGTGCGTTTACAGTACGTGTAGATGAAAAAACTTATTTATTGCTGAAGCGACAATTCAAAAACAAAACGTGAATGAAAGGCATCTGCCAGGACACTACTCCCATTTAGGTAGCTCTGCTGCCGATCTCATAATCGCATGATAGATTCACACAGGGCCTTAAAGCATATTTCCCTAAAATACATTTAACGCCACTTATTAAGGTAGATTTTCAATCAAGTTTTAATACTTTTTCACATTTTTCGACATTGGATTGCTGTTGTGAAGAAAAAACATCAATCCCACTAGACCAGATTATTAAAAAAGTTGTGACACTGTTCAACAAAAATGGAAGTAAGCCGGCTGAACCCCCAAATTCACAATCAATACCTCCAAAGTCAAGCACTAGTCTCCCCATGAACTAATTCTTCAATTCATTGTATACTATTACGAAGCCCCGAACAAAGTGCCAATTCTGTTGATCTGGCGATGGATTTGCTTCTATCAATCCAGGCCAGAGAAGTTAGGTTAGAATCAGCCTATCGCCAATTTAAATCCACGAACCTTCGCCAACACCAGTCAACAATAAAAAAGTTAAAGTTTTCACCAAAAGATTGCTTTTCTGCGCTAATTTATATGATGCAAGGGGAATGATCTAACAAACAATAAGCTAAGCATTTTTCTGTCGGTTGCAATTTCGCTAACCGTTGCAAATTTGTCTTTTTGTGGCCAGCGTGAGCTGTCTACAGGTTTGCAATTGCAACAGAAGGATCAAAACCACATAACCATCAGTCACTATTGCCTTACGCGTCGTCAGGTGGGGACAAAAGGCCCTGTCATTCCCCAAATTTTGGACTGAAAATATTCAAATATTGAGCAAAAATTGTTATGACCGCGTAAAACCAATTAGGTATTCAATCCACCAAGCTGTAAATAGCAAGTGTTTTGCCAAAGTTTCTCCGTTAGAGCTATAGGCGTACGAATTGGGGGGAAGATTCGGGAAAGATTTTAAAAATTTCAGGAAAATCTTCCCGATATGTTTGGGCAAGTTGCTTAGGCAGAATCATCGCCTTGCAAAACTTTCCTATTCGTTTTCCTCACAGTGGCGCAAAAAATTCGGGGGAATTGAAAATTTTGCTCTCCCAAAAGCTCAAGGTTCCCGTATGCCTCTGGTTAAAGCTGTGTACCATGGTTTGTTGAGGTGCGTCGCTGCGCGCAGTAATCAGAGACGTAAAGACGGGAGGCTAGGGGCACAATTGCCCGGGCGCCGAATCACTGTGAGGGCGCCGAATGACTGAGGGGGACACTTGCTTCCGAAAGACCTCAGGTTTGAACATGGGGCGCCAAACTTGATTCTTGCCCCGGGCGCCATCTTACCTTGTTACGCCCCTAGCGGTAATTCAATGCTCCTCTGCGTTGTTCATGTATATGGAGTGAGGTGTTGCACAATTGCATAATTACAGTAGGTCATATTTTTTGAGCTAATCGAGCACGTCCAATGCATTTTTTGTGACATAGCGGCAAGTTGTTTGCTAACGTATACATCTGCAGCTTTTTACACGCTGCATTATGGTTCAATCAGGAGATTAATTCCGTCAAGAAACTCTTCCACTCACCTTTATGTTGCAAAACTACAATGCAGACAAACTGCGGGCTCACGAACTGCATTGGCAACAGCCCTGAAACCGGTTTTTAGTTTTCATTTTGGAGTCTTGTAAAATTTTGAGTCAGTTATAAATGTTCCATATTGCATTCCTATTTTCACTGCTGTCTTTCCTTTCGAGACTGTCATGAGGCATCCAAGAATTAAACTTGCAAAAAACAGACCAATTTTGTGCAGCCCAGCGGAAAGTCGAGAACTGTATCAAGCGAAAGCGACTGCGTTTGTATTTACATAACGTAAGGCTGGGCAGTTCTCACGCGGCAAAAAAATAACAAAATAGTGGTACTATTACGGAAAAGTAGCATTGTTCACGCTATTCGATAAGAGGTGGGGTAAAGTGCGGCACGTAAATCCTGATTTTAACCAAGTGGAAAACATTGTTGATTTTAGAGTATTTTTATCTCTTTTTCTACCTCCATGGGCACCAAAAAGGGACGCATTTATGGCAGAGGGGCGCCATTCAAGGGGGCTACACAGACGTTTGTGGAGGGGGAGTTCTCCCAAATTGCTCCCCCGGATCCGCCACTGTCATGATTACGATTTGGAGCTAGAAGCTCATTCCATTAATGTGGTCTGCGACTACGTGCAAGTGTGTGCGCGCGCGCGAGTTCTCGGACGTAGATGCGTTCGTGCGTTTTATCAATGTTCAGGATTAAACTATTTACAAAACCACGCGACGTTATTCTCTTTGAATTAGATCAATAACAATCATGAAACACCAAAAGCCACTGATGTTTGCAAAATTTTCAGAGAATTGCAATTTATCTTGCTTGGTATCAGCTGAAAATTGAACGAAAGCCTATTTTTTATTGAAGACCTGCAAAGAAAGCAGTTAACACGCAAATTAAGGCACAGCCTTACCTACTGTCTAATCAAAGAGATTCCCTACACTGAGCATGCTACTCGAAAGAGGCTCCAAACTATGCTTAACAGATTAGTAAGCTGGAACGTAAGTTTAATATCAAAAATGTCTAATAGATTTGGTACTGTTAGTGATATCGAGGACTAACAAAATTTTAAAATGTGCGTCAGCTAATTTTAAAACTATGATGATTTGTGACAACAAGTGTATCATCAATAATTGCAGTAGAGTAGATAAAGAAACCTTTTACTAAAACTTATAACTACAATATAACGTACCGTATTTGTTCGATTGTTAGCAGCCCTTAATTGTAAGACGCCCTTGTTTGTAAGCAGCACTTGAACATAGGTCACCTAAGCCTCAGATATTTTCGCGCATTAGCACGTTTCGCATTTAATTGACAACCCTGGTATTGATGCTTACACCACTACAGCTGCCGTCTGTTCATCATAATCCCTCCTGTGACGGAGCGTGCACGTGTGCACGTGATGCTGAAGTGAAGAAAGAGAACGTGAGAGTTTGGTCAACAAAACGTAGGCAAGAAAATACTGAGCGTCATCAAGACCTTTAAGATAGGCTAAAGAAAGAAAATGCAAGCCGCCTTCGACTGTAAGCCGCACGATATGATGAAAAAAACATTATATACCGCGGTTTACAATCGAATAAATACGGTATTATTCAAAAGCAAACCGATGTTTGTACCTGAGACAACTGAAGAATATGCAAGATCGCTTAATTTCCGCTTGATGTCAGCACAGCACGTTGGACACAAACCGCGACATTGACAATTGTTGGATGTTATTTTCAAAGTATGAAAAACCGTATAAATTGCGGATATTGCCGAGAAGATGGAAACAATCCAAGATGCTGCAAAACAGAGTGTTTGTTCTAACTCTTGTAATTATAAATCATATCATAATTCCGCTATCACACGTAAAACGAACACAAATTTTAAAATTTTATTCACATTTTTTGAACACAATATGTCTCCACAATTAAATTGGACAATGCGTTAAGAATAACTCTGATGGATAATTATGCGAGAACCAGTTTTCGAAACAAAATGCACTAATTTATTTTGTTGGTTTTCTAGCCACACAATTTCAAATTTTGAAATCAAAAATATTTTTCAATTTCCAAAAATCCAAGAATCGTTCAGCAGCTATGTTCCATGGAGGGACCACTCGTCAGTAAGGTCATGCTACAAACCTTTCCTTTCAAAGAAGAAGCAACAGTACCATGGGCGTCGAAAGGGAGAAATGGGAGCAAGGCCTCCTCTTGGATTTTGAAAAAATCAGCAAAAATGCTTTTTTGTCAGTTTCGATGGGAAAAGCCAAATTTCACCACTTTTGGGAGCCCCCTAGGAAAATGTTTGTAAGAATCCACTAGTGGCACCCCCTGGAAAAAAATCCTTCCGACGCCAAAGAACGGTGTTGCCAAGAAAAAAACCTCATCTTGGGTAAATAAAAACTTTCACCATGACTGCAATAATATTACTTTAAGTTCTGTTCACAATACAGATCATATACAATAAGCATTCAAAGTATAGCCTCCACTGAATGCAACACAATGGTTTCAAAGTATTCTTGTAGCTGCATTTTAAATAAATTTTACCTTTGAAATGTTACAACACGGTAATTTTCTCGCAAACATTCAAGCACATTAAAGAAACTATCTAGGTGCAGCTATTATGTTTTGAATAAAAACTATTTATCATTTCTTTTAAATAATTAGAGATTGCGCCAACGTTTGTTGCCGACGCCTAACGTTCTACTACGTTGCTGTCGACGCCTAACGCTCTACTACGTCTCGTGAAAACGCTTGGCAGATAGCGAACAGTGACAGATGGAAGTGCGCAGCATGTATCCACTTCAAAAATTTCAGGGAATAGACTGGGATGCGATGTTCATCAATTGGCCATGGCTATCAAATACTGTAATTTGCCGCAAATCCCCATCTTGAAAAGTCGTTCTGACTTCTCTCGATCAGGAAATACAGTCAGAACCAAAAGTATTCCTTACTAAGGCGTTTCAGCAATGGACAACTTGAGTCATTTTGCTCTCTGTCAGAAAAAAGTTGAGTGAAAAATGTGATTTGCAACGAGCTTATGGTCTAAGACACGTGCGTATGTTCAGCGCGTTGTGATGAGCAGGAAACTTCAGTCAAGCTTTCGAATCAATTTTTGCAAGTGCTCATCAAGTTGAATGAGCTTTGGAAGAGGGTAAATCAAAGGAAACGTTTTCCTGCATTGCTGTGATACTATGGGTGTGCTATCCTGAGCGTTGGATTCGAACGTAACGTGTTGCTTTTCACATGAAGTGAATTGTGCCTATTGTGGTAAACATGCCTACGATTTGAAAAAGACGTATTTTTTCAAAACATTCCCTTTACATTATTTGGGAGAAACAAATATAAATAAACAATGAATATATTTTTGGTGGTCGTTGATGAATTTCAACAAACTGAAGCAGATTTGACTTGGACTCCAATTTATAGAAACGATTCCAAACCCTTTCAGTCGAATCGGTTTCAACTAGCACAAGATTTGTGCAGCAGAGTCAATCGAAATGATCGCATTGTACGCAAGCTAAGTTTTTCAAGTTCCCAGTCCGGAAATTTGAATATGCCATTGCTGCACACAGGATATTTTGATATTGTACTTGTTAATTTTTTACCGGATAAGTGGTACAGTGGGATAGAGACCTCGCCACTGAAGCTGGTAGGTTGGAATTGATTCCCGGTCTGTCCAGCCTCGCGGTTGGTGTTGTGTTATTTATTCACTGCAGTCTTGAGGTTGTTTGCTTCCTCTACCCTTGTTTTAGCCTTTCAACGTTTCACCTGTGAGCATTGCTTGCAGATGTGAGGACTGACGATGCGTATTCTTACGTGAATCGGTTTTCTGTTTAAAATTTGTGATAGATTCCTTGCTAGTTTCACATGTGGAGTGAAGTTGCTTGAATACAGCAGTGATAACGTGACTCGAGTGAATGACTCGACTCGAGTCACGATTTTTGGTGACTCGACTCGGGTCACGTTTTTGATCGAATGACTCGATTCGACTCCAGATACATTCAATGATCCGAGGTAGAGTTATTTTTGCAAAATCTTCAAACATATGATTGACAAACCCAGTTCGTTTGCACACAAAGAAATGAGCTTTTTGTGCTACAGCGATGATCAATATGAGCGCAAATTTTCTGTTTTGACTGACTGTGTCTCCTCGTGGTGTCATGATACATTTTAAATGTCAAGTGTCCCACCTATCACGAAGGTAGAGTTGAGACTTTGCTTTTCTCTGAGGGGCCAGCAGGGCACAATACACTAAACACATTATCGCGGTTTAATGTAGTACTTGCATATTGTGATCATGGCAGTCGGCCTCATACTTTTACTTTGAGTCTTTTCCAGAGATGAAGGGACTGATGTTTTTCAAACCCAAACCTAATCCAAAAAGTATATTTCAAAATACAATCCATATCAGAAAACGAAATTTTGTCTAAATCAAAATTCTTATCACTGTAATTAAGCTAGGTCCATATGCAATCCAACTCAAAGATTGGAAGACAAATAAATAGTTTGGAAACTCATTCAGGTTGACTCACACTCAAATTTTCGCTCACAATATCATAACAATTGACATTGTAGAGATTTCAAATAATCACTGCACTGTTGGCAGCAATGCAATGAGAAGCTCTGTTAAGCTCAGCAATAGAGCATGTAAGATATCATAGCAGAAGACTAATAGGTGTGAAACACAAACGACTCATTAGAACTGGGCTACACATCGACAATGATGAACTCTGCTAAATGTTATGACGTATTGGTAACTCTGCTAAACGTTATGACGTATTGGTACGGTATGTAGGCTTAACAATGATGAGTCAAAAAAGGGGACTGGATCAATGAAAGTCAGACTAATTCGGTAATTTTGATGACATGATACATTAAAGAGTCGACTTGTTTAGCTTGGCGTAGACAAGGCTCAACATTTAAACAAAGACAATATGCAATCGCGACGGATTTTAGAAACTCCACTGAACCAAATTTTTCAAAACAATAATCTGCAGTTCCAAAACGTAACCGAAAGTTGCGAAGAAGTTCAAAACAATAGTATCAAATCGAACACAAATCTGGTTAGGCACAAATTATAAATCAAAATCCCGTCAAAATATCGGAACGTAGGAAGATCTAAATCCCAGTCCAAGTGCATGTTCATCCATAGTCATTTTTTGGGCGTATGAAGGACAAGGAGGTATATTTCAAGCAGCAAGTTTGGGCTAGACTTGTGGAAATGACAGAAAGTGAAGGAGAGACTCAAAATGGAAAGTGCTTTCACAAAAAAACAGATCAAAATAATCTGGAATCAAAATTCCTGAAACAACATTGTTTTTTTAGCATTTTTAGCTCAACGGGCGCCATTTTTTCGTTTGTTCGGCACCATTTCTTAGCAAAAAACTAGACATAATTAAATTTCAGTTGAATCAACATTGACTCGAGCTTGCAAACCAATGACTCGAAGTGATTCGACAGTTCTTGTGACTCGACTTTGACTCGACTTGACCAAGTCATGACTTGACTCTGACTTGACTTGAAAAGTTTTAGATGACTCTGACTCGAAGGGCTAGTAATGACTCGACAAAAATGACTCGGGCACATCACTGGAATAAAGATATATGCAAGTTTGAATCATCGCAAAAAGATGAAATCAGAGCCCAAAATCAGAGCCCAGTCGGCAATTTAAAGGTTCTAGGTTTTTTGTAGGCTTCCTCGAAAGCCTACATAAAACCTAGAACTTTTAAATTGTCAACTCGAAACCGTAAGCTTCCGACGATAATTCTCAGTAGATAAAAATTGGTGAATCCATCAAGTTCATTTGTGCCTTGTTTCAGACATGCGCAAATTGCAAACACTCACATTAAAATTACACTCGGCAATTTACTAACCCAGAACTCGGTCTCTTTCAGGGTGGTTTTGCTGCTCTTGTTAAAAACCAAATATTCCAGTCACCTTGTTCCTGAAAGAAGTACATAGAGATAAGTTGTACCCAAAATACTTGCAAGCTATAAACAGCTGCAACGCAAACTTCTGCACCAACGTATAATGAATTAATGAATTGCAAAAGTGTTTTTCTGTGTATATAAAAAGTCAGACACCATTTTTCTGAGAAAGCTAGGTTTCATCACAGTGTACTAGAATTTTCTCCACAAAATATCATTAGTCTTGAATGTAAATTACTGCAAGCTTTGCCTTATGCATATCTAGCAGTACCATGTTTGTAAATTCAACGTAAGACTATGATTTGGCAAGCTCATCAGACGCCAATGACGGCAAAATCTAAAACCAAAGGACACAAAAGCAGAGTTTGAAATGACTCAAAATAGATAGTGTTAACGTTTGCCACGCAGGCAGCGCACTGCAACACAGGCAATGTTATGGAGGTGTGGTGGTACCGTATGTGCTTTTTCAGTGTTTTGTGCTTTTTGTGGCCCCATGCAACAATACTTGCTTATGAACACTTTGAAATAGTGTTTTCCAGCATTGAATTCCCGACGCGCTAGTCATATTCATAAAAATCAAACGAAACACTCATAAAAATACCTGTCCTAAACAAACTAATTTTTGCGCGTTAAGTTTTCTGTTACCTGACTTTACCTCATTGCTGAAATCAATTAAGCTATTTTTACGTCACTGCACGTATTTTAACTTCTTGTCAAATCTTACTGCAGATCGATTAGGTTTGAACAGTTTTTTTTAACATCCTAAGATCTTGCCAGCAAAGGTGATGTGAGGCTGCGGCGCATTTGCAATTTCAAAACAACCACCAAGACATCGCCACGCCTCATCTGTGAACATATGATTTTTACTATTTGAAACCAAGCCGAGTTGTTCAACCATTTAAGGACCACAAAACCAATATAGTGTCCCGGACTTTGTCCAGTCATAACTTGCCGTCTGATAGCTCTAGTGAGCTGTTCAAACCTTCTGAAGAAGCAAAAATCTCCTAACTTCCATTTTAAAAAATCCTGGCACTTTTGGTTTGACCTTTTATTGGTTTGATGTCACGACAGGGATATCCAAACTACGGCCCGCGAACTAGGGGAGGCGACCGCAAAGACATTTTGCCAAGGGTTAATGAAAAATTAGGATATTTACGAAAAACCTGTTGCTTTGATAGAATGTAACATATCCCGAAACAACCACTACGTGAGATGTCAGGCCCTCGAACTGTTGTGTAATAGCTTATGTGGCCCTTTGGCAAAAAAATTCGAGACCCCTGCCCTAGCAAATTATTTAATTATTTATCTGTTTTTGGCCATAGCTTGCCAACACACTTACGCTAGTTAGTCAACCAAGGGCTCTAAAAATGTGGATTTTTATCTAGTTTATTTTCAAAAAAACAAATGAATTGCCACTTGATCTTTTTTCGAAGGCCTTGATCACTCAAGAATCACTTGATGTCATACAGTCGCTTCATAGTGTGAAGCTTTGCGCACTTGCCGCTCGGGCTTTCCGATCGCAATAACAGATATGTTTCTGCAACCCACTCGAGTTCCGTAGTGCCAGCATCTACTGAAGGTCTGGTCCGTTCAGTGGCATTAGACGCAATTTCAGTTCAAATGTCTTCTCATGGGACATTCTTCGGCATTTTCATTATCAGGAATAATGATACCTGGTACAGACAGGCTGGTAACAGTGGACGAGTTGCATGTCGTTGCCGTGTGGTTATAGTAGATGTGAATCAACTTCAACCGGAAGCAAAATGTGATTCAATGCCTATTACAACCTGAGTCAGGTGCACAAGCAACCAGTGGTGGCTTTAAGGGGAGGCAAACGAGTCACTTGCCTCTCCCTCTTTTTAAGGCCTCCCTTGAGGTGTTTCGGGGTAAATTGTCCTAATGTTTATGAAAACTTTATTATCCACTCATATAATATACAGTTCTCCGAAGCAAATCATATGTATGTTCTCTACATTCAAAGGGGCCTCCAATAGCAGCTGTTATGTGTAAGTACTCTGCTTTCAAAGGCACTCATCAGCATCTCTAATGTGTAAATAAGGAAAAGCTTCAAACCAGCTCAATTACCTAAAAAAACTGTGGGTTTAAACTTTGTTCCAAAAAGTTCTGAAAACATTCTATCAAGTAAGAGCAAAAATGTATACCAAATGACAACTTTTTTCACCGTCAGAGAATAAAGCTTCTCATAACATAGTGTTGACGACTGTGAAAAAGGGGTCCCTACTAGGGATGCATATAATGGAATATCGAATCCTATGAATTCGAATCCTTCAGTATTCAAATCCAAAAATCACATTTTTCTCGAATATTTAGATTCAAAATATATTCGAAATAAAAATAAACAAAAAAACTGCAAAATTGGCAAAACAAAAATTTCAACAACTTTTGCAGTGACTATTTGCGCAACTGAGTAAGAGAAAGAAAGAAGCACTCAACAAGCTCACGGCACTGCATAGTGACATAACGAGCTAATTAACAGGTCGTGTGATCACTGTTCGTCGTTCTAAACCTCTGCACAATCAGCGCATTTTGCTCCTGACAAGTTATTCTGGATGAGGTTTCGATGTTCTGGATTCGAAATAAAGATTCCGGTATATTCCGGAACCTCTAAATGTTCCATAATGTACATTCCTAGTTCCTACTTTAAGAGCATATGGAGTGCATATGAAATCCCAAAAGTTTTGTTGTCTTCAAGCATAGACCTGTTTTGTACTCCATTAATCCGTATCAGATATTTACCATTTTGATTAAGTCTATTGTAAATTGCAGTCTAATATTCTTTGCTGAATACAGTATCTTAGTCAGTGAAAACTGGTAAATCTTTACAAACCCTACACAGAGCTCGCCAAATATTTCACGCCAAATTTGCCGGGAAAACGAACGCTAAACTTAATCACTATTCGAAATTTTAACGCTTAAATGAACTTTACCCCATCCCCTAACAACAGCCCCTAATGGGGCATAGAGATGTACACAACACCGTGGTAGAAGTCGCCAATGGCGAAATGCGGTAAAATTTGTCAAAGTCGCCAAATGCGGAGTGGTTGTAAAATTTTACCTGAGTACTTAATTTAGTGTTTTGAGGAGCCCTTTGTAGTATGGATTTGCAAGCAAATTTTAGTTTGGCATTTTATTTCCACAGGATTTTGTGTAACTAATTTTGAAATTGATTATGCACTGTCAACAAAGAGTGTATGCCGACATGAAATGCCTCTACCAGCAAATTGCATTTTGAAGTGAACTCCAGTCACAAAAACAGTGTTTTTAAAGTTGTGTATCATGAATACCTCTTGCATTTTCTGTTATGACAGTCATCCCTAGTCTCAGGAACGTGGCCTTGGGTGGCATGCATATCCCCTTCCTAAGCTTGACCATAAGGTCTTATCACGGTTGGATGATTATGATGATTGATGACGTATGCAGAGGACCCTTTTTCCGCCTTGCCTTGGGCTCTCCCAACCCTAAGTCCACTACTGCAGACAACACATTACGACATCACAAACTTTCAAGGTGACACCACTGCTCATTTGGCTCAGGCCTCTGTTGTGCCAGTTCACTCGCATAACACATAGTTTCGCTAAAGTCCTGCAGCTAATATTAGAACTGTTACACACACTCCGTCATGTTGTGTTCCGTTGCCTACTCCAGGTTTGCCAGTCTTACCTACGCCTGACGTATACACGCTTGCCAAGTTCTGACTCCTACGTTCAGACCAGTGTTTCGCAACACACTCTAATTACTACAACATTAAAGTTGGACTCTCACAGCAATATTTGGTGTCCGCCCCATCCATTTGGTCGTGGTGTTTACAACTAGATGTAAAGTAATCACTTGTGTTTAAACTCAATAAGCCTGATAACAACCATTTCCCGACGTGTTCGGAAACGCTGAATCGCTTCATCTTAGTGCAGGTCTTTTTGTTAAAGAAGACCGCTACTCTATTTCATGATACCTTACCTGACAAACACGCAAACTTCGTGTCTACTGCTGTCAGAGTTATTTTCCGTGCACTCATGCGAAGCGCGCATTGATCAAGCGATATGAACCGCAAGCTCATCACCGACTGTTCATCAGTTAGACCAGGAGTCTCAAACTCAAATTGCTCCGAGGGCCATTTGAAGACTTATAAAGTAACCCGAGGTCCGCATTATGACGCTGACACAACAAGGGCGGTACCTGAACCTTACTAGAAGCAACTTTTACATCTTATTTCCTGCGGAAGGTATCATGAGTTATAGGTAGGGCGATTTAAAGTCACAAAATTCATATTTTTTTCTGAGCTTCAGGAAGCTATCAATCGAATTTTTGAAAAAAAATTGCACCCGTATGAAGTCTGTAACAAAAGTTATAAAGTCATAAAATGTCATATTTTCCACGTTAGGTCATAAGTCATATTTTGCATATTTTCAAACTATTTCAGTAAGGGCACCATTAAAAAAATCTTAAATTATATCAGGAGAAACTACTATATCGCTACTCGCTAGGTCTAAAATGCATCCTGCAAATTGAACCACTCGGGCACGCACTGCCTAAAAATGCATGTTCTTGCTGCCCAAAGAAATACACCAATGTCCATGCCTGTTTTCAATTTTCTTCAAACCAAACTAGATGCTTTGCTCATGTTTTGAGCTGTTTATTTTAGGGGGGCTTCAACAAACCATGGGGCTACCATCTCTTATGCCTCTTTTTGCTGGTAATGCTTCTTTGTACAGTAGTTGTACAGTATGTTCTAGCCCAGTCATTTTGTTCGGTCATATAAAGTCATATTTTCTGAAAAACAAAGTCATATTATCAAGTTTTTTAGGTCATAAGAAATGGCCCTAGTTATAGGCAAATCATTTCTAGCCGTCTCTACGTTCGTTGAAAAAGAACTTGTTCACACGCTAGCCGAGCACTTGAACACCGGTGAACAAACTAAATAACGTGAATGTTAATTATTTGAAAATTCCCAAAAAGCATCGCGGACCGCACAAAACGTCCGCGCGGGCCTCGCGTTTGAGACCCTGAGTTAGACGCCAAGCTTTACTTCGATTTCATGATATCAAGTAACATAGTCTCCACATAGGCGACGAAGTTGAATCAATAAGCAATTTTTTAAATGCAATAGATCGATTTCTTGTGACACTACGCATCCTCAATCCTGAAATCTTATTCAAATAGAATCATTTGATTCTGTACCCTGCACCCAGTTGCTTAAACCTGCAAATCCTGCAATGAGGACACGTGTTCGACGTCCATTTGGTATGGTTTAGCTTAGATGTGTCTTTTTAGGAATGTGTTAATGGTTGCTTGACTTGAGTTTAGCTCTGACCACATTTTGACATGTATTTGTATCTTTTAATAGTAGTTTTGTGTAAGTACAGCTTGATTTTTCTTTTTTCCGTTAAGCAGGTCCCATTTTCATAACCTTATTTGTAAGCGTGCATTTTTTTCACATACACCCATTCAATGCTGTAGGCAGAAAGAGAAATGTTGTCCAATCGCGCCTCCCATGTACAAGGATTGAGTGCATACTCCCTACAGAACATAGCATACTTTCACAACTGATAGTTTTTAAAGTGCAACGACAGACACGAGTTTCGCTTCAAACTTAAAACCAAACCGTTTGATATTTACGTTGCCTTGGTGACTTCCTATATCGCAGTCTGTTTTGCAATAGGTTGTTTCCAGATTACATTTATTGAAAGTAGAAGCGGAAATTTCTGTTTCCAAAGGAGTTTATTGTTACTAAAATCCACGGTTAACTTTAGATTCAGATCAAAGTTGCCGCTTGTCTTCTGTCAAGTCAACTCCAGTTAGATCGAAAAAGTTCCCAATGGGTAAGAACATTAAATTGTGATTTTTAAAATTGTGATTTTTTTATAAAAGGACATAAAATTGTGATTTTTTGAGAGAGATATTCCTGCGCTAAGCATTGGCATTGTGGTTTGCTTTTTTCACTATTCAGCAAATTCATCGTTGCAAGTGCCATCACCGATACAGGCGTGTATCTTTAGTCGAAACTATAACACAACATGAACTAGGACAGCAATTTTTGACACCGATAAATTTTCTGACTAAAAGGGAACTTTGACCGTATAAAATGAACGTTATTGTATTTATCATCTTACCATTTTATTAAAAGATGCACAGAAGTTGCCCTAAACGAAAGTAGATTTGCCATGTCGCACAAATCAAAATTGTTCTTTCATCTTTCGAAAGTTTTATGATGGAGACAACTTTTTTATAACTGGGAACAAAGACACAAAGAAAAAGAAAACGGACAAAATCAACATAATGAAAATATAAAAGTTAGTTTGAAGTTGCTTCAAACTGTCAAAGCTAACTTGTTACTCACTCGGGAATAGCTTGATACAAATTCCATACTGCCAAGCAGTTTGACCAGAGTTGAAGCACAGCTGTTACCAACATAAATTTGTACTCGCATTTCATCATTCAGATGCAATATTTTTTAAACAAAAAATTTTAAATATAGATTTTTATCTATACACCCCTTTAAACACAAGATCCATTTTTACAAAAATTTGCTTGATTCAAAAATATAACGTTGAAAACAGTTAGAGGAATACCTCAATACTGGAAATAATAAATAGTGCAAAAATTGTCAAGTTTTTTTTTCAAATCTCCAGTGAAAATCAGGCCCGTAGCCACGGGGTGTCATTCGGGGACAATGCCCACACAAAGTTTTTGTGACCCCCATATTTTGTTGTGTCCATGAAAATTCGTTTCAAACATATAATAAAATATAAAAGAATTTTTCACTAAAAATTTATTTTTCTCCCCAAACCTTAAAACCTGGCTACGGACCTGGGCAAAATTTTTCGTGAGTGATATCAAAGGATTTTGTTTTATTTGGGATGCAGCAATAGGCGGCAGCCAGAAACCGAAATGTTCTCTATTCCGACTTGGTTGAAGTTACTGCACTTGCCCAAGGAGTGCTGTGGCTCTTCGCACATTGACCGTGGATCGGGCAACGGAGATTTTGATTAAGAGGTGGTTGCTCTACTACTGAGCCAACTCTGTCCAGCAAAATCGATATAAATTGTATGAGCGCAATATAACCAAAGCAATTTTAAATAACTGCAAAATGTATAAGATTTAAATATCATGTCAACTCTTACATTGTTGTTAAACTATGTAGCCATTTTGCCAAAAATATTTGGGCGTTTCTTTAAGATACAAGTGTAACGTTTTCAACGTAACTGCGTAAATTTTGGTTGGAATCGCCTTTTTAGGCAATATGCCAAAAATGCGTTTAAGGTTTTTCTCTATAAGTGGTCTAATACATCGCTATAGGTTCGCGAAATTTTACACCTGGTTACAATGCAGTATATCTGCGTGCTTAAAGTTAAGACCTAGAAATCTATAAATCCAATTTGAAAACAAATTCGTAATTCTAACATCAACTTACTACAGAAAACGCCATCCATGCAGATGCATTAAAATAACTTTGCCGTGGTTGGATCTCATACTCACATAGACATGCCCACCATATTTATGCCCAACTTATTACCATCTTGTTTAATTAAGCCCATGCTCAACTGACGATTCTAGAAATCCCCTACATTCTGGTCTTTTCTATTACGATATGACATACAAATTTCTAACCTTGTTATTAGTCAAGATACTAGTCGAAAGAGTGAATACCCCAGTTTAGAAAAGACAATACAAAAAACTGATATTGAGTCATTCTTGTCTATATCAGATGCAAATTTAAGTAATGCATTCTTGTAGGACCAACCAAATCCAGACCCTAATATTAAAAATTATTCGACATTTTCAGCAATGTTTATCAACCACGCCCTGTTCAGTAAGCTGTTCAGACAAGAGCAACCGTGGATCACCAAAAGCATAATAAAATCTATCAAAACCAAGAATCATTTGTGTTTGTACAGAAAGTTATTAAAACGTAAACGCCACCTGCATGCCACTCCACACTCCGCATATCAAAATACGGAAATATTTATAACACACAAAAACAAAATCATGTATTATTGAAACTGTTTAATACAATATAAATTGTTTAGGTAAAATGTGGACCAGAATATATAAAGTTCAAAATAAACGCAAAGGACAAGTGACTGTCCTTGCACTGAAATCTATCTCAAATTGAATTACATCAAACTCCCAAAGTCGTGCAGATAACATCAGCAATCGCGCATTTTACCTTTCCAAATATCCAACTGAGCACCTTGTCTAAGATTTTTCATTTTTACTCCTGCTGCATCCGGAGATACTTCATCTCAAATTGATGGGTTTGCCCTCGTAAAAATCCTGTGGCCCTAATGGCCTTACAGTCTCAATTGTAAAGTAAGGTTAAAACTGTTATATCCTTTTTCCTCGTTAATGTCTTCAAACAACGCATAAAATTCGGAATCCTTCTGACTAAATTGAAAATGGTAACAGCAATTCCTATCGTTAAATCGAATGATAAAGACATCCTATTTAATTACTATCCCATTTTTCCAACGTCGGTATTTCTCCAATACCTTTCGAATCCAACTATTGAGAAACACCTCAAATTCTTCCATTTGCACATCACAGACCTTTTGCCATAGCGGAAATCACACAAACGGTATAGCTAAGCTTTATGTTATTTTAACTACAAACAAACAGCCTCAAAGAGTACACATCGAGAGATTTGTCAAGATCGGGAACTCATTTGCTGTTATGGTTCATGCTTCAACACTTTAATTTTGAAGCAGTGGTATTAACAAGGAAAAAGGATATACATTTACTTTAACAAGGAAAAAGGATATATAACACGACATTAACAAAGTAAAAGGATATACATTTGCTTCTGTTTATGCTAACAGAATATTTCAATTCTCACATGCTGCCGTTGCCTACGTATAGCGCAGTAGCAAGATCAGCCAAAAAAGTCTTTGTTAATATTATTGATGAATAAATTAATTCATAGGAACACAGATTTTCAAAAGCATGCTTCGATCTTCATAAGAAGTTTAAAGTGACAAAATAAACTTCCTTTTCCTGACCATCTAGCATTGGTTTTGACCAACAACAAAAGCTGTGTTTTTGTCCACGGCATATTTTCAAGCTAATTTAAGTTTGGTGTGCAAAACCAAAGACCAGAGGCAAAGGAAAGAACATGTGCCTGTCTTTCTCTTGATAAATTATTTCCAGAATAACTTTTCACTTGGAACGCTGCTTAGCTAGTACACTCTTCAATTAAAGCTTGAAACTTGCGCGTCAACTAGAAACGTTTTAGAGAGAATACATTTCTAACACTTCTTACTATCTGCAACAGAGATTTTTCATTCTATTAATTTCGTGCAAACGCTACTTGTAGCTATCTCTATCGCCTTTCAATCGTTTTTGCAAAATCTTGTTAACCAATTCCTTTTCTAGCAAACTTTAAAGAAAGCCTTCATCTCTGATCAAACTGAAGAATATTTTAAGAAAAACCTTGATTAGACCTTTTTATGATTTTATTTCTTTATTGCAAGTGACAACCTTTTTGATCAAATTTGTTTGGTTTCGCTGCAAACCAAAAGAAAAACACCGCACGTACCAGCTCTATCTTTCCTTGCAGTCATTCAGGCAGCACTGTGGTATCTACTATCTACGAACTACTGACGTACGGGAACTGCAGTATAAGTGTGCATTCTGCCAGCGCAAAACTCGACTTCATTCCTAGGGGAAGCACCTGCACGTCCTGGCAGCTTACCATTTTCAGACGGGTATTAAACCACCTAAGTAAAGTGAGCCCTTTTCCAGCCGCACTTTTTTCAATGGATGCGAGGTTCGCGCGTAAAATTGATAAACCTCAAAAAGGCATAAAATGAGCTGATACAACAAAATAAACAAAAGCAAATGAAAGAACAGTTCTGCACACAACATGCAAAAGAAAAAAACTTGCAAATATGTTGTACCAAGCTCATAAAAATTGTTCAAAACAACCCACTTTTCGAAAATTACTGATAATTCAACGAAAAATTAAAATACTTTCCGAGGGGGTTATCATAACAAATTTTGTATCAAAATCTTCGGAATTTATCGAACTATTGATCTGTGAAAAAATCGCGGGGGTTATTTTTTGTTTAAACGAAATGAGAAGAAAAATCGCAAATGCACTCTTACACCCAAAATGCCTTTCGCTGCCAGATTCTCGTGTTGCGCGACTATCGATTTCAATTCAATATTAACACACTTTCCGAGGGGGTTATCATAACAAATTTTATATCAAATCTTCGGAATTTGTCCAACTACTGATCTGTGAAAAAATCGTGGGGGTTATTGTTGTTAAAACGAAATGAGAAGAAAAATTGCAAAGGCACTCTAACACCCAAAGACGCAAATTAACTCCTTGAAACGTGCCTTTATATGCTTAGCTGAGTCGCGTACAAAGTGCTTGACCCATTTCATCGTTAATTTAAAGGAGGTGGCCATCCTTGATCCTACAATGTTTGACACAGTGGTTGGCAGTCCTTTTTGTCAGCATTTTCTTTCCCGCCAATGCAGTGAGTGCAAGACCAAAAATTGATACATAGCTTTACACTTTAAACACCTCAAAATTAGCATTTTTTAGGAGAATTTCACTATTTTTAGCAGATTTTAGCTAAAAATTTGTGACATGTTTTTTTGCATGATCTAGCAGTTTTTCATGAAACGATTGAGCAGGTTTAAGTGATAACCATCTGGCAACACTGAGCATGTGGCTTTTCAGCGGCGTAGATCTTGCTAAGATTTATATCTAACTTAGCTCTTCGTTTTTAAGCAATGAGAGCTGTAAGCTTGTAAACGCTTTTAAGCAAGAGGGTTGAAATACGTGCAGCGGACTATATGGAGTTCTCTTATCAAGTGTGCTTGAGAAACAGTTTTCGGTGAGTGAAAATGCTGTGACTTTCATAGTTTCCTAATGGCCAGTCAGTTGTGGGTAGTAGACAGGGGCGCAGCCAGGATTTTTCTAAGGGGGGGGCTGAAGTTATGGAAGCAAAAGCCTTGTAAAGGAAAAATTGCTTGTGATTAGAATAGTCAAGAA
>JGI24158J21664_10001869_pt1 | contig 24563 bp, 9 predicted proteins | sample Ectturendosymbi3_FD_21664 | JGI IMG/M metagenome (IMG submission 21664) | reverse complement strand
AAGTCTGACAATAACTTTTTTGATGTGTGTTGTGTAAATTAAAACATTTTGGTTAGATGTCAGTTACCCAGAACAAGCTATAACACGGGAAAAACTTTAACGAATGAAAATTTTCGGACTCAGTCGTTGACGTTAATTGTTTTTCTTTTTTTCACCTTAATCCATACCCCATCCTGACACACTTACCTAAACACGACTTCCTAAGTCCTATTAATCAGTTTTATCAGCGTATTTGGCATGTAGAATATTCTTCTGTGCATGCGTACATTGTGTGAAGTCAGAAATTTCGCAAGTCAGAAATTTCGCTTGACTCCGGTCACCTCTGGTGTAGACGTCATTGCATTGCTTGGCAACGCACTCAGCTGGAGCGAAGCCATTTCCGCGAAAAGTATTGCTTACTAATTGATGTGTTGTTAAATTGTTGGCAATTCCATTTTACTGTGCTGGTTTCACGTTAGTGTATAGATCGGAATTCGTGCGGTATCTTTTCATGTGAATTTGTTTTTTGAGTAGCATTTGTCTCTTGTTTATTATACTGTAAGTGTATACCATTTTTCTGTGGGCTGAAGCATGGATGGATGAAAGGGGATCTTACTTGCAGTACTAATAGACCTAGACCTGGGTGTATCCTGCAATTCAGTCAATAATAAAGTGGCCAAGTTCAGAGTGGAAATTTAATTTGTACCAGGCAAATATCAATGGTTGTTCTTATGGATTTAATTTTTAGGCAGTGGCTCTGGCTGCAGGAACGCTTGTGGATCTTAAATTTGAAAGCTTATTCAACCACCTCCCGTAATGTGACAGTAACGCACGAGGAGAATGGTTGAAAAATTGTAAATGCAAAAGGTAAACCTAAAACTTTACCCTAACCGTAGCCCTAACCTAACCTTATGCTATGCTGGCACTTAGCTAACGGCGCTAGGTTCATCATCATCGAGTCTTGTGCATGACGCCCATCGGAGCGTTGTGCGTTGAGCCAACCACATTCATGAGAGCCCACCATTTATCATGGTCCTGCACGAGGGGTTCAATTGTAGCTGGATCGAGGCCGAGCTGGTCAAGATCGCGTCTGACCACGTTGAACCAACGGTGCGTGGGGCCCCTCAGGGTCACTTGCAGTTGAACGAGCCAGGGTCAAAGTCCAGGATAGCCTGAGAAGGATGGTGCGGTGGCAGGCGAAGCACATGTCCATACCAGCGGACTCGGCAGCGGGCATCCAAAGAGGGGGCCGGGGGCTGTCCGGTAAGGGCCCGCACTGTTTCATTGGAAATGAGGTCGCACTACTGAATACCAAGAATCGATCTGAGAACCCTACTGTCAAAGCCGTCAAGCTTGGAGGAGAGGGTTCCAGTGAGCGGCCAGGTCTCCGCGCCGTACAGCAGCACAGACAGGACTGCAGCATTGTCTATGCGCAGATTCCACAATTTGCAGATTCCACAATGGCTTGCGGAGTGCCTGCATCACATTTGACGATAGTGCGCATCTGCGCTTGATTTTGGGTTTAAGGTCACCGTTGTTGGTAACTGTCGAACCCAGATACACAAATGAATCTGCAAATTCCACAGCATTCCCATCGATTTTTAGAGATGGAGGATCAGGGCCTTCAGCAACAACATGCATCAGTTTGGTTTTCGCCCAGCTGACCTTCAAGCCCAGTTGCCCTTCAAGCCCTAACACTAGGTTAATTCCCTTCTAGCCCTAACGCTAGGTTATAATGCTAAGCTAACATTAAGCTACTGTTAAACTAACNTTAAACTAACNCTAAGGTAACACTAAGCTAATGCTAACCTATTCCTAATGCTATCCTAACGTTGACCTAATGCAGGGGTGGGCAAATGCAGCCCGCGGGCCAAATGTGGCCCGCCCCAGTGTTTTCAGTGGCCCATAGAAGCATTCCGGAATATCGTCAAATCTGAAATTTCCTCCAACTTCTCATAGTAAGTGTTAGTACTTTCTCATAGTAAGTGTGAGTACAGTGCAAAGAACAGATGTCCGTCAGCACAGATATCGTTAATGGATGTGTGATGATGTTACCGGAGTAGAAAAACACCTTGTTTCATACTAAATAAAAGTAAAGAAACAATACATAAAATATTTTTTAATTTTAATCTAATATAACTTTCCCCCACATGCACAATGGTAAAAAGTTGTCATGTTTTCATTTTTGGTATTTTTATAACAGTTCAAACTTAATTTGGTTCCCATTGGGGCATGTTATGAAGAATAAAAAAATCTTGGTGTGAGAGCCATGGTGACTGAAATTAAGCCTAGGCTAACAACAAATACTATTTTTACTACGATTGTGGTGTCATTGCTCACTAGAAAATATTGGTTTTCGTGACTTTGGTTATGTCATTTTACATCCGCCACCAAGATATGTGGCACAATACAGTTTTTTAGTCTTGAATGTGCTTTTCAGTTCTTCGAAAGTGTAAGCCAGATACAGTTGTTCAGACATTGCTGTTTTTGGGTCATTGACAATGACACTACATATGGATTTTTGTCTGTGGCACTAGTCAGTAGTATTTACTATACTGTAACTACTGCAACATTGCCCTAAGGTTTTGCAGGCTAGTCTTTTTATTCTAGACTGTTCAGCTAATTTTGTTAATGTTTTGTTAACAAAACATAAATTTGTATACAGTTGTCATGTAAATTTAACTTGCCATCCATATTGATGTTAATTTTTTTTACATCTCATTTGATATATTGTCAACAACCTCCATCGAATTTATATTAGAATATCCAATGTAAAAATACAGAGGAATTAGAATTGAATTCCAATAAAACTTTGCAATTAATTTTAATATCGACAGTAACTAATATGCCAACAAATATTGCATTCACTCATTATCGCACAGAAGCAATGCATAGGGAAAAATGGTCAAAAAATGGCAAAAACATTAGGTGGTTGAAGTGATCAGATAAAAAGTTAGATGAAGATGTACTATGTTAAACAAATGTGTTCAGGGCAATACATAGGCATTCATTACAAGAATGTTTGTTCTTGGTAAAAGGTGACAAAGGACAATTGTTATTTTAAAAAATATTTTTTAAATAGAAGCACTTTTGTGTATAATACTTCATATTTTAAAATAGTATTTGGCACCAATGTTTTTTCCAGTTGATTGTGTTTAGTTTACCACTTTTTGCACCTTTGTATATTTTATATTAGTGACTAAGCTCATTTTTATGATCTGATATTTTTTGAATATCCTTCACATTGGCATGCTACATTTCATTGTTGTCAATTGTTATGATATTTATTTTATTTTTCATCTGACGCAATAGGTGAAGTATCATTTAAATCTATTCTTTTTTTGCTTCTTCATATAATTTACTATAACTATGTTTCATAATTGGATATGCATTTGCTGATAAGTTTTTTTCTGCAAGTTTTACTATAGTATATGCCACTGGTTCTCAAACTTTCATGAGCTGTGGCCTCCTTCAAAAGACTCTCAACACTTGTGGCCCCTGCTCAACAACAAAAATTACTGGACCTTGTTTTTTAACGGGTTCGCATTGTCAGAAAGGCACCTGGTGAAGGCCTCTGCTCATGGCCCCCAGAGAATCACTCCGGGGCCCCCAAGGGGAAGCTGAGGGACCCATTTGAGAAACCTTGGTATATGCAGTTATTTGTAGTTTATTATATTTTTTGGATAATCAATAAGCTAATTAGATAAATGTAGTGCAGTTTAGCTTGTATGTATATAGATGTTTGTTTGTACTGCAAAGAAGAAACATATTCCTACAAACTGCTCAGCAAAAGGTGAAGAAGGATATGTTTCCTATAATGTATAGCATTGCATAATCACATTGAGTAGAAACTTGGCATTGCACGCAATGATAGATGGCATAGTCTTGGCATAAAGCAAATAATTCAGATGCAAAATTTATTTGAATAGAAATCTTACTAACTATTTTCAGATAATGATAAAACTTTTGATTGATGTGATGATTATAATGTGAGTTCAGTGTGGGCCAAAGTCTATTAACAATCATTTTGTGTAGCAAATAACTCCAACATCTTTGATTTACAACTGATATATGAGTATGTTCGACAAGTTACCATAAAATAAGCAAAAAGATTTACTACATTTGTAGAAAGATTTCAGTTTCATTGACATGGAGAACACACAAACAGTATGTAGAAATATAGAAAAGGACAAATATAACCACGTCAACATTTGGAGTAAAAGCTATAGTACTGTTGCGATCGGAAATCCAAAGCAGCATGTGCGCAAAGCTTCGCACTGTGGCAGCAAGCAACAATAGAGTTTGCCCGATGAGATCACTCTATTATTGCTTGTTCGTGCCACATGTATATATGGGTGCTGTTCTTCATGCACGTTCTGTTCGTGGTGAACCACGCATTCAGCGCAACACCAGCGGAGAGGTTGCGACTGTACACTTAATTTTTTGTTAAACAGGGTATTTTAATTTCTGCATGATGTTGTTTATTCCATCCTTACTGCATACAACTTTTCAAAAATTTATGAAACTCATGCTGGAGTTGTTGCTTAGATGATCTCATTGTATCATATGCAAAAAAAGCAAATGCTTCTCATTGCTTGCCCATATGGTTCGCATCGCTGAAATTGTTAATCCAATTCAAGAGACAAAGAACAACAGTGTCAAAATTACATATCATTGGCAGAGTTCAACAACCTCAATGCTACCTGCACAGACAAGCATTTGAATAAGGATGTAGTGGTTTGATGATAGATGCCAACAAAGTAAGATACCACCAATGTCTTACCCTTGTTAAGTTTTTTCTAAGAATCCAAACCTTGTTTGGTTCATAGAAAAAGTCCAACCACATTAGTTAAACTTTTGTTTCAGCTATAGTGTTTGTTGTTTTGAGCCAATTTATGCCATATAATTATGTGTCTCACTCAAGGATGTGTTTCAATTGGTAAATCTTCCAAAAAAGTATGAGTTTTGATAAAACTTTCCTGCAACTTAAAATTTTGGTGTAACTATCCAAATCCTTAGAAAGCAATCTAACATCAAATTGAAAAGCATTGTAGATAAGATCAGTAACACAAAGTATGGATATGCTAAATGTGTTTTGAATACCAGGTTTGAATGAGAGCTGAAGTACAAGTTGTATGAGAGGGTTTAGGCAAATTACTAGAATGACCTGAAGATTATAACTTGCAAGAATTTAACTTCGCGAAGTTATCACACACGTGATGATTATGTTTAAGAGCTGAATGCTATGTTTAAGAGCTGAAAGTATAACTTAGTTAGAGCGTTCATAGCAAAGCTTTTCATTGTTCATCAGCCATGTCAATGAGATGACAAAATCATTTAACAGAACAAACGTAGTAACCAAAGCTCAGAAAAGTTTCTTAATCAGGCAATGCTTATATTTAGGCAAGCACTCAAAGCATCATGTAGTGTATAAACCATAAAGTCATTACTTGTAGAATAATTTTTTCAGAATAATGCTAACTATAGATCAAGTAGATTATGCCCAGAACAAAAAAGCAGTGTTTGTGAAATCTGTATTGTTTATCATCCAGTAAAGCATTAACATTTTGGTCTAGAATGCGAAGGATAAAACCCTTTGATACTTATGTTTATATTGTTCTGATATGTTTGTTTCATGTACATTGGTGCACTAACTGCTACCAATAGTTTGCAATTATTAGGTAGTCAGAAAAAGTGTGATCTCTCAAATTGAACCCTAACACTAAAAAGCCTGTAATTAAATATTACCAGCAATATGAGAATGTATGTTATGAAAGCACAGATCTAATTTTATGAAGTTGAAACTGACAGTGCACTAGACATTTGTGTCTTCTATATTATGCTCTCTGTTTTTTTTACAGTCAATTATGTCTTGATTAAATCCTAGTATTCTCATAAATGGCCTGCGGCTTAATTATGGAATTCTGTATCAAGTTGGTAGCTTATTAGTGCAATATCTGACTTGTTAAAACAAAGAAAAATTATTGAAACTTTGCTTCTTTGCAACTGAAAACCTGAAGTAGCAGATAGGAGCAAAATTGAGGGCCAGAGACAGTTCAATATAATAGCAAATAGTGTCTATCTTTGTCTTGAACTATTGCTTACACAGCAACAAGTAATCCAAACAAAAGTGCAGTAAATATTGCAATTGTTATAATGTACAGTTTTAGTAAAGTTCTGCCTTGTTACCTGAAACATAAAATATGCAGTTTGTGTTGATAGTACATGTTTGTGTGTTTCATGAAGTTTATGTGTAATGTAAGATAATATCACCTTATTGTTTATAAATATACACATTTTTGCAATTGTGAAAAACCTTTACTCCAGTGGTTTTCAACAAGTTTCAAATACACGTTGGTAGGGGTCTACATGTACCAACATTTTCAAAACTGATCTTATGGTAAAACTGCTATGTCCACCAAAATTGCAAGCTGCTTTCAATGCAATAGCAAATTGTAAATGTGTCAATGGTTGGCATTCTATGTATGGTAATCATACAATGTCCATAAAGTAATGTTAAAATCCATGACTGTAATCATATGACTAGACCAAGGTCAGGGGTGCACAAACCTTTTTCTATTGCCAACCGCATTACATTTATTTTTATGAATTATGGCCGTCAGTGACAAACTTTTAATTTTGGCTTTGCTTCTGATTTGCTTCACACACTGAGCCTAGCCTGCTGCCGCATGTCTGTTTGGCCATCTTTCTACTAGCAGACAAAGTGTTCCATCCTGATAGAGTAGACAGAGAGTTTTTATTAATTCATGGCAAGTTGGCAACCATAACTTATTTTTTGAATTACATGGGCATGGCCAAATAAATGTTTATTGAAGGGCACAGGTTGCGCATCCTTAGACTAAATGATTTTTTGCAACTTTACTAAACTGTCCTTCAATGATGGTTATTAGATCAGTAAGTTTCATGTTGAAGAATGTGAACACTTTGTATTTTTCATTCTCATAGTATTTAAACTGGTGGCCAGTGCAGTGTTTTAATTCACAGTAGCAAAGGCAGTTGACATTCGAAATTCTTGCCTATGTACATGCATAGCATATAATCTTGAAATACATTCTTTTAATATGTACCCTGTGACCCGTTACACTCATCAACTAAGCTGCAGAACTTTGATATATGCCACCAAACAAAATGAGAGACTTTAAAAAATGCACTTTTTGTGAAGCTATAACAAAAAATAAATGTATAACCTTGAGCAATTCCTTTTCGGAGTCACCACCATCAAAGCAACTTGCTCATGCCTACTTATGTATCTTTTTTTGTTTTTGGCTAAAAATAACTACATTATAATAGTAGACAAGCAACATTTTATTGCTAATCCAGGTCAGTAATAATATGTTTGCTTGCTAATTCAGGATGGCTTGATGCACTTGTTTTTGCTTTGGTTTGCTTGTCTTGATCCTTTCATTAAAGTACAGTGTATGCCAGTAGAAAATGTGTTTGCTAAAGGGCATGTTTCTTTAAAGAAGGAAAAAGTAGGGAAGCAGTTGTTGTTTGTGAGGATTAGTAACCAAAGAAGTAGCATCATGTCTGGAGCTGGGGGAGGAAAAACTGATATGGAACGCCTTGGCCTCTTCAGTGAAGTTGGGTACACAACACTAGGAGACAAGTATCCAAAAGTCCATTTGACCAGTTGTGAGTACTTTTTCTTTAAAGTCTTTGAGCAATTTTTTGCTTGTTTGGTCTGTAGACTTGCTATGTTTCTGTGTTGTGTGTTACTGAAGGCATTACACTGTAATTGGTTGTGTGGATGCCTCTGTTTTAGTTCATTTGGATATGTCTCTAACTGATTTTGATAAAAGCAAAATTGACATAAAAACAACATGTTGTGTGCATAGAGAACTTTTGCTGTACTTCATTTATAAAAAGATCAATTGTTTGCTCACCAGAACAGAAGCTGGCATTTATTGATTGATTTGCCTGTGATAATGTCACTAATACGCAAATTTCTTAGCACATTATTCATTAATAAAGACAACAGTTTTCTGTGTTGAGAACTTTTCAGCTGCTAAATACCTTTGTTTTTATATACGAAGACAATGTACCATAGTTTAGACCAGGTTTTTTTAAGGTGTTTTAGGGACCCGATTCAGGTCCCTAAAATTTCAAATCGGGTCCGTAGAATCAGAGAAAAATTTCATCAGACCCCTAAAATCAGATGAAATCGGGTCCCTAGAATTAGAGAAATCGGGTCCCTACAGATCCAAATCGGGTTCCTAACATTTTCCTTAAAAAAAACCTGGTTTAGACCGAATTTGGTAATGCTGTATAAGAAAAATTATAGTTGAAGGTTGTACCAGAAAAAATGCTGCATATTTCTATGTCCTTGTTGAACTATGAAAATAATGTTTGTTTTTCTAAAATCTTACCATGGAAAAAATTTAAAGCAAGGTGTATAAACCACATGCTTTTTAAGTTTGTACACTTAATCACAGCCCAAACAAATACCTTCCTAAAAGATTGTATGCTCATAATTGTAGTTAGGAGATATGCATCAGAGGGACGATAAGGTTGCTAACACTTCATGAGTGGTGTACTTACTTTTCCATTTGCAAACCAGAACTGATTCAAGTAGAAAAATTATGTTTATTCCCTATAGGTTAACAACATGCTACAATTAGTGATAGTTTGAGGCAACACTGGTAACTATGCATGTAATAAATGAACCTCGCAGGTCAATAACCTCCAAATGCAGTTGGAGGCACTTCTTCAAGATCTGTTGCAAATGAATCTTCAATAAGTTTATGTTGAAGATCCCCCTTTGCATGAAAGACAAAGTCTGTTATTAAATCATCAATGTGAATTTTTATTTTCTTAGCACAACTAATTCCTACTACCAGAAGACTCTCTGTTTTATTGTGTAGTGACCATGTTGGAAAATATATCCTCCCTCTCAAAAATTGATTTTTGAAAAGTTTCAACTTTGCTTTGAACCTGTTTATTGCAGCACGGGGTCGAAAATCAGATCTCCTTTACCTAGTAGTATAACATTGACGTCATGCTACCTTGTAACATCTAAGTGGGAAGTAATATCGCAAAGAAAAATTAAAACTTCATGCCNTGATGAATCATTTAGTTCAGGATACTTNTTTGACCCTGTTTTTAAAAACTTTGATAAATCATCTTTCAGATGAATGAACCTTGGTCACTTCAGTATGATACATTATGTCAGTGTATTCTGCACCAGCCGTGATGCCTACTTAGAATGCAGTTTATAATTGAAATGCTGACAAAAATTGCATGTATCAAGTCCCAATATCTTGCTGCATTGAAACCTACTGGTGTATGATGCAGTGGCGAGTGATATCGTTCTTGCAATATGCTCCTGCACCAAAGACACAGCTCCATTATTTTTTCCACGCACAGAAGAAATAGCCTACCATCAGTGCAAATTCCAACCAAGTTGTACCAACTGTTTGAAATCACTTCATAGTTTTGTACTAATGCAATCAAGTATCATAAATCTTTTCCAGTTGTTCAACCTTCTATGGACTACATACCAGCAAATGCTTTAGTTAAATTAAATTCCTCATCCATGACCCTTCTTTGCACGATAAAGACTGTTTCTTCGGAACTTCCTGAAATCTCTAGGACAAATCAAAGCAGCTGAACTCAGCATGTCTTTTGTAACAAACTGTACTTCAGTGTTACTCTGTCATGTGGCTCCATGACATTTCAGACCAAGTTATTTGAGGCGATTCATTTGAGACCACATTCACTTGAGATCACAATTATTTGAGTCCATATTCATTTGTGACTTTTTTATGTGAGATCACATTCGTTACAAAATTGAGATCATGCGGTATTCATGATATTCATTTGAGACCAAGCTTGTTTTACACCATTGTTAAGTGCAGTTGGTTTGATTTTCTGTGAATAACATTTTTACAACCTACCTTTCACTTTTTTGTGAGAGACTTGAACCTTGGCAAAGTGACTCACCCTTAGGTTGAAGTTTCACGTTTCAAAACATTTGAACAGTCGGTTGTTTTTCCTAACTTTGAAACAGTTTACTTAAAGCAAGCGTACAGTATGGACGTCCACAGAAATTTTCCAAGGGGGGAAATGTCGAAATTTTGCTTGCAGTGCAAATGGACGTTCACAAAACCCATTCTAGACAACAAAAGAAATGCCCCATTTAAGGCAACAGTCACAAACATGCGCTTCGTTGGTAGCAGTATCCAGATATCATAGGCGGATCCAGGATTTTTTTAGGGGGGGCTCAGGGGCAAACTTATCCGGATGTGTGTTGACTGCATAACGGTGAAAACCCAACTGCTCAGGTAACTTTTTAATAAACATGGTTAAATAACCACAGACATTTTGTCAAACGCGTTCTCACCATTACCCTGGCTTGCTAGGACGTTTCCAGAGCAGAAGTGGCCTTTGCACCAATTCAGAAATTATTCTCAAACTTATCCAACCTTAAAAAAGTGACTTGTTTATTGTTGAAAAAATGTTGTTTTTAGCAAAACAAACACAGATCCGCGTCAAAAAAACGCGTGGGGCAAGCATAAAAGTGACACAAAAAATCCACGAAAAAAACGAAATGCTGCCAGTAACCTTTGTTAGCAGTCTGCACAAGACCCAAGCCGTATTGTGTTCAAAATTGCAGATGTGCGTGGAATAGAAGTTCATGACGTTCGGACTTGAAAATTTGTTTCTTTTCGGAAAATTTTTCGATTTTTATTACACATCGCGATTGTCTACGCAAAATGGCGAAATTTGTTTACAAAAATCCCTCCAATCAGTGGCAAAGTATACATCACAAACTACTGAAAACAAAATGGTATTGAAATCAAGGCCACTTGACCATAGAAAATAATTTGAAGGTCGAAACTCGAAAAAAGGTAGTTATTTCGAAAACAAGCACAACTCTCCTCCCCGAAAAAAACGCATGGGTACGAGCATAGGCGTAGGCAGGGTGGGCAAGGGGACCATTTCTCCCAAATCTCTAGCGTTTCCTGTCATTTTGTGCTTTGAAAGGCGGTGTCGAAAACAATATATTGTTGTTCGCTTGAAGTCAAAAGATTTGCTCGCTCCAAATTTGTGGGCAGGCTACGCCACTAGGTACGCGTAGAGACAAACATCCCAAAAAAACAGGGTTGCCAAGTGGTCATAAGCAAAAAAGGCCAGATCAACCCGTGAAAAAAGCCAAACAGCACCAAAAAAGCCAAATACAAGATAAATACACGACATCTTTGAAACACCCAACGCGCTTTTAAAAGGGCAATATTAGTCTACAAATTTTATACATAAAAAGAATAAAGTCACTAGTGACATTATTAACAAACTTCTCGAAACTTTTGGTCTTGCTGAAAAGTAACTTGCAACTGTAAACCTAAAAATGCACGAAAGAGCAAAACAAAAAATTTAAATTCTCGTGCAGAGTTTCCATTCTGTGTCGCATAAACAGTGTCTAGAAATCTGACAAAATCATCTTTCTGCCAAATCGGCATAAAAAATCTAATTGGCCAAAAAGCCAAATTTCATTTGGCGTTTTTCCAAAAATAATAAAAGCCAAAGGTGTTGAAAAAAAGCCAAAAATTATAAATTTGGCCTCAAAATATCCAAACTGACAACACTGCAAAAATCTCGAAGCGACGAATGCTGGCACTTTCACCTGGAAGGTGTTTATTGCACCACGAGGGCATTGAAAATGATTAGACAATGTTTTTCCATGTCACAGCCGGGAATGTGAAGTTTGCAGCGAGTCAATGACCAACTTCTACATACCCATTCAATTTTTTGTACGAAACGCGACTATATCGCGGTAACGCAATTTTAGAAATACTGTACAGTAGGTTGAAAATTTTTTGTAGAGACAGCAGAATATGGGTCGAAAAAAGCATCTGATTTCTTGCTGAGCAGAACTTTTGTCCAGAAATTGTTTCTGGCAAGTCTGATCAGTAGTCATCTTTAGAATAGCATACAGCTATTCTAGCGCACTTCATTTTTAGCCCATCTGGCATGTAGGCTACATTTTACGGTTAAGTTTACTGTTATGGAATTTATGCTGTCACTGAGCGCTCTAACCTAGCCTGTAATTAACTGCGTTGTGAACTTGTAGCGTAATTTTGATGTCTTCGCTTAACTGATAAAATGAGTTGCACTCATGAAAGCTTGCAGGAAAGCAACCATGTTACTGTTACGCAATAAAGCATAACAGTAGAACATTCCGCTCGCTAGTTTTGCAACCTACTGTACCTCTGCAAGTAAAGGAACGGATATGAGCGAACTGCAAGCTCATCACTGCATGACGCCAGAACAGTGAACTTGGCTCCTGTGCAGCGTGAGTGTCATACCGGAAAATAAACTGCTACTGAAAGAATTAAATCAATTTATCGGAATTAAGCTGCTGGCTTCAGGTTTTCTAGAAATTTTAAATTGTTAGTCCCAAGTTCCAGGGGCAGTGAATGCCCGTTTTCCCCCCTGCGGACGCCCATGAAGATGGTGCATCTACTGTATGAGATTACAACTATCAGTAGCCCGAGATCAGTTCTAACCATATCAGTTCTAACCATTCACATGCTGCCTTTAGGTTGCAAATCTACCTGCTTTAAATTTGAATGACAGGTCTCATGAATGTCATCTCACGATAGCTGGTCTCGAAGTGAACGCGATTGTGGTCCCAAATGAACGCGATCGCACATGGACGTAGTCTTAAATGAGTACGGCCTCAAATGAATGGTCTCAGTTGTCGCTACACCTTTTCCTGCTGCAGAATTTTCGCTTGATGCTTGGAACCTAACGCGGGTACCAGCAACATTTTCATTACCCAGAAGCTTAGAAAGGTTTGTTCGGAGTGAAAAGTCTTTAATTTAACTCTCTTCTCTTATACTCTTCTATTCGCACGTGATTCAGCGAGGCTCAGGCAATTAGTGGTTCTCCACCTTTATTGGCCCATCGACCATCTTTCAAAAAAAGACAAAAAAGATATTCGATAGACCGCTTTGCTGACACCTGCAGTAATTTATTGTACAGTAAAGGTTACAATTTTCAGGAACATTTTATCAAGGATTTATGGAAGTCTCTGTGGACCACTAGAAATTCCAGGTGGACCACGTTGAGAAGTACTGGATTATACCATAGGCCCTACCCTTTCAGAACCGAAACCACTATTCGACAAACAAAGCACAGTATTTTTGCGTGTGAGCCGGTGAAAAAGTATTTGCTTGTGGATTTCTGTTGTGGATTAAACACTCGGCTTTTCCAACATTTCTTGTTTTGTTAAAGACATTGCAATGTGTCGTACTGCTTGTAACTACTTAGCTAAACCGACCAATCACAATAGTAACCTTATGAACAACACAGGGTTGCAAGGTTGTCATGAAAAAAAGCCAGGAATATCAAAAAAGCCAAAAACAAGATAAATGCACAACGACACTTTTAAATACCATGCAGATTGCACAACNCTCCGAAAATAAAAAATACACTAGATTGNACAATACAAATCACTAGATATGATATCGTCGTAGCATATGGCCATTTTCATATCGNTTTAATGTCTTCAAACATATAACCAAGGTAAAAGTAGGTGACTGTCTAGCGAAAGAAATCCTTTCATAGCCAAGAATCAGACACTAAATGATCTATCAGAGTCTATATTTTGCTTACTAGACAGGCATCATCATTCATCAGCGCTTATGATTTTGATGTCGGCATGCCAAAATTGGTTTCATTAAGCTACTGTAGGTGGAGTATTCCAAACTCCCCCAGAAATTAGCTTAGATCTTCAACAATAGTTTGGTTCAGGCTGCTGAGTCTGAGGAGAGCAAAATAAACTAGCCTGAAGCCTCCATGAAGGTTTTAATTCACTGTCTTGTTCCAATATTGAACATACTATCAAATTTTTTCATAACCTGCATCTTTTTTGTTTAGCCTGAACCAATCTTGCCAAGGCCTCGCTAACTTCCACACGAAATTCTCATTCAGCAGGTGTTATTGCGAACTGAAGCACGGAAATCACTTGAAGTACATTACTAGTTTGTAGGATTGTCAAAAATAGCTAGATTATTCTCGAAAATAACTAAATCCCTACGTGACATCCGGAATCACTAATTGTGGCAACACTGATACTGATTAAAATAGCTAACGAATTGAGTTTATTTGACCAAACAGTCAATAGTTTTAATCAGTGAAGGTGAAGACGCCTGGACCCAAAAAAACTTAATGGAGATCTCACAAATCATACGCAGATAGCACAAAGTATATAGCCCATATGGTAATAATAACAGCTACGATTAATTGCTTATTTCTTCCTAACGTTCCGAAACTTTAAGCAAGTTCGAATAACCCTAGCATAAAGCGGAACTCGATTCTCTACCTTTTCGGGCCTCAATTATTGGACTCAGGCGCGTCGCCAGATGGCCGTGGCCACATTCATAAACAGAGTCTAAAGCGCTACAGTAACAAAAAGCCTCTAGAAAAAGAGGAAACAAATGTTCAACAGGGTTTATCCCAAACTTCCTTGAAATTTTCAAAGAATGACTATCAAAGGTCATTACTACTTTCGATAACCAAATTGCACCAAAATTTAGAAAATATCTGGAATCGTTGAAACTTTCGTCAAAACTACAAACTTTGCGACATGAGATTAGGGACACATTTTCGAAATATACCGCCCCCACTAGCGACAACCAGCTTGGACCTGCCAATTTATTCCGGGTATGTTTTATTCTTTGATTGGTGCGCCACAGTTGGAATGATCTACAGCGTTTACTGATGCTTTCCATCTATGTTTGTTACTTTTGATTAGAGCACATGATTTGGCACCAAGCACATATTTAGAATATACAGTTGGCGATATTCACTTGTTGGTTGTTGGCAACTTGTCGCCGCTCCAGTTCTGGGGCACAAGTGCTTGTTCCCCTTTGCTCTCCCCTAACCTCCCTGTGAGTCGCTAGAAGTCATCATTCGAAATTTTGCAGCTGACCTACAAAACACTCTTTACTCACAGAAACAGCTAAACGTATTTTGCAAACAACAGTAAACATGTACGCGCACTGCAAGAAAAATCACCGTTTTAAATTCATAGAATAGATCGGATTGCTGAAAAAATGAGACACCTTCTTTGTTTACATGTTGGGTGACCGTTCAAGGACGTCAGTTGGCGAACAGTTGATTAATACGTTGCTTTTAACCTTAAGCGTAGGAGCAAGCAAATTTTTGGGGGTTCGAAGGATTTTTGACCGAATTTCCTCAGACTTGCCCGAAACGTTGTTGTGCGACTTTTCTTTTTCTCTAAACGTTGGGGGGCATTTTTTGAAGTCAAACACATGTTGGGCGCCAGTTTTGTCCAGATTTTGTGGTAGTTTGCCTAGATATTTATGGATTTGGCCCGGATTTTTGACAAATCAAAAGTTTTTTGGGTGCGCTTGCAACCCGCCTTCTACACCACTGCTTTTAACGATGATTGCCAGGTCTGTTTGTAATACATGAAAGCTGCCTTCTCCCGTTATTTCACCACATTGCACAATTGTCCTTGTGCGTGTTTTGTAAGTGCTCAGCTAAAATTTCTTCACTCCGGTTTATAACAATGTCACATGTTACTCTTCTGTTTTTGAAAAATTGCAATGTAAACTTGGAAAAACTTAAACCTAAGTTGTGTCAATGTGTAACAAGAAAGTTTGCGGTAGTTTTGATAATTTTAATAGAAAATGTTCCCCATTTTCTTCAGTACCATTCAATGATGCTGCATACAAAGGAAAGCAAATGCTGCCTGGAGGAAGCAAGACAAGATCAGCATTACAGGTGTGTATTGTCGCGTATTGTAGAAATCTACATATGCAATGGGTCAGCTGCAGTGTTCCCTCTAAGAAAATTTTGCATTGAGCAAATGTTTGTTTTAGTGCGCATGCAATGCGCAACAATGTTGACACGCAAGCAGTAAAGCGTTTCAAGCGTTACAACGGCTATGCGGTACATATACGATATCAAATTTGTAATGTTGCAAGTGTGCGAGAATGTGATTTCACTGTGCAAATTGTCTGACGCGCAGTTGCGCACCAGGGAACGCTAGAGGGAACACTGGTCAGCTGAGATATCGTGTTGTCTGTGAGGTAGGAAATGATGTAGAGACATAACTGCAAGAAAGTACGTTGCTCTGTAAACTAACATCGGGTGATATATGACAACTTGTTTTAGTTTGTGCTGCTTTTGTTCACAATTCATCACACACTTTCAAAGCCTTGGATCGTCTCGGGCCGTTTAGACGTGCGTTTGTGTCACGCGAAAGGTTTAAAACCAGGACGGACATTGTTTTATGCTTATGTGTTTCACCATTGTAAACCGCTCTCAAGGGCGGTCGGGTTTCCAAATTCAGCGCCTATTGTGCTGCGTGAAACAAGAGACGTATCAGTGAATAAAGGCTGAAAGTTTATACATGGGTATGCTTTTGTGCTTGATTATGTGGTACTTGCAAACTATGACAAACAAAGCGTGTTTGCTGTGTTACCATAAACAGTGATTTTCAAACTTTGGATAGGACGAAACAATTCCAGCAATTTCTTCAAACATTATGTTCGCTCTAACTTTTAGTCTACCGATCACTTCTCTCTTAGACTAAATCACACTCACACTTTTTGCAACCACTTCCCTTGATTTAGATGCATTTGTGTAGTAAAATTTTGTTTCTAGTTGGTCTAATTTATATGCGTTCGAGAAAAATTTTAGGACCTAATTTTCACAACTGTAACCGTTGAACGGTTGCATAGCCGTATCAATACTGTACAACAAAGTGCATCAACGGTTTCGTAGCCCTTTGTCATCTGAAGGTCTTCGGACAACGCTTGACATGCCTCTTTCCTTTGTCGTCACAGATCGAAAATGCTCTTGCAGAATCCTTCACAGTCGTTCTGTGAAACGTTTCGTTGGATTGGAAAATTTGACACGTTCCTGAAAATACCAGTTTTGCAAATGCACGTGTATTTAGATGTTGCGTTTTTTTACTTGTCCCTTATGCGAAATGCTGGTACTGTTGCATGTAGCAACTGTACTTATTACTGTTCACTTTGAAGACGATCTGTAGATGCTACGTAAAGAACGTCCTGACTGGTTTTTGCTCTCTTTAAGTTTGGATTATATTGGTGATTCATGAGTGACCAATGTCATTGATATTTGGTTAGAGCTGACATCCGAATGTTGTTGTTAGAAAAGTGGGGATAGAGAATTTTTGTTATGCCTCTCATCCTGAGAAGTATTAGACAATATTTGCTTTGAGTCTCACCTTTAGAAATGTTGAATATTTTTTGTTTTGCTATTTTAAAAGATGTAACAATACGGTTATTTGGTGTAGTTGGTTGACAATATGATTTATTGGGTTGTACTGTTGCCAAAAGATGCTTGCACTTTTACTGCTCAGTTTCTCAAATACAGGTGAGCCTTTACGTCGTTGCACTATTGGTTGCTAACCACTACTTTAATCTGTATTTTTGTTTTGACAAAGGCCGGATACTTTGACAGTCAGTTCAAGAGAATATTGGAAAAAGAAGCGTATTCCGACCCTGTCAAACTGAGAAGACAGGAACGGTTAAATCAAAGCAAAAGAAACCTTGGAAAAGCTTTTTTACCAAATAATGGCGGAAAATTACCGTGAGTTGTTAGTTTTGCTTTGGCATAAGACAGGCCTGTACAACATACGGCCCACAAGAGCTCCGCATGCTGCCCGTAAGAGCTTCCGCAATTGAAGAAAATGTTGTAACAGTCCGACCTCGGATATAGAATTAATTGTCGTTCCAGAATTTCTTTCAAACTACAACAAAATGAAATAGATTTTGCGGCCCGCGGAAAATTTGTTGGTCAATATGGCCCTTCGAGCCTTCTGAGTTGTGCAGGCCTGGCATGAGATCATTGCTTTTGTTGTTACATAGTACGGCGCCACGCTACTTTTGACAAATGTATAATTTGGTTCTTATGGAAAACGGTCTTGTGGGCAAGTGATTAAACCTTTAGGTGACGGTATAGTTTATAATTTATCAGCGTGCTTTGTTTACGACTGTAGATTTTCTTTTTGATAAGATCTCGTTTGACAGATGATCTTTGTAGCATAAAACTCGTACCTGGTTATAGCTTTTGGAAATCTGCAACTATAAATCTTATTGCCCATATCTGTAAATTTTGTTTCAAGTGCCGCTAATATTGGTATGTGGACAATTAGCCATGTTGCGGAATTTATTTGGTTTGTAATGAAAAAGCGAAGCGATAACTCGCCATATCTTGTCACCAGGAGTGGCCTTGGAAATCATTACGGAACGTTTTCTGGCCCGATCAACGCTTTTAGTCCTGTAGCAAGACAACGAAAACCGTACACCGCTCCTGGAAGAAACGTCACCACCAATCCAGGGAAAAAAGGAACAGGATACGGGTGTGCAGTAAAATTTACTCCTCATAGATGTTATTTTTCGATTGCGAGTTACTTTTTACTCAAAATTTGCTGTGGCCATTGCATGAAATAAAGGGTGCTTCCAATTCTCTACCAATAGGTACATCAACGTTACTCTGGGCAAATATCAAGATCACGCCGTAGAAGCTTATGACAAAGCCAAGGATATAAGGCGGGTAGGTTGCAAGCTGGTAAAAAGTCTTGCTGTTTATCGAGTTTCTGTCCAAGACTTTTGTTGCCATTTGGTTGTTCCCAACACATGGTTGTCTGTTGAGACAAGCGCGTAAACATTTTTCTAATTTCCAGAAAGAGCAAAGTATTCATAAAAACACAATGAAAGGCGGACCTTTCAGGCTGAACCTTTGCCCTGCGAGTTACTTCGACGGCAACCCTTACCGGTCAGATCGACCTCTGCGACCGGCCAGAAGTGCGTCGAGAAAACTACCCCCCGTGAAACCATTCAAGCCGAGCTCGCCCGCTAAGAAGGTAAGCGGGTTGTTTGTTTCACGAAGTAATTGCCGGTCATGCCCCGCCAATTCCAGCATCGTCACTGTCCTTGTGTTTTCTGATTGTTTCGCTACGTCACTGCGCACGCAACTTTATTCCTGCATTTTTCCTATTTGCAAATCTGGTGCGTGCGGCTGCTCGGCGAAACGACCACTGGTTGCTTTGGTGTGCCGCGCTTGTGCGTTGAACATTAACGACATTTATCTCACGACGACATAACGATATTTATTTAGTTTTTAAACGTGAAAATACTTCAACTTACTTCGTCCCTGCGTGTAGCATTTATGCTCAACTGTGTCTTTCTGTAAAGATCGGAGGCGCCAAAGCCGGAACCTTCGATCCCTATCCCTCGCACTCCACCGACCCCTACACAATCAAAACGAAAAAAGAGCCGACGACAAACAAGGATGGAAAGCTTTTCCACCCATCGCAAGGGCCAAAATCAACGCCAACGCGGTCCGTTATGGCGCAAAACGTTTACAGGTCAGTACACGGTATAGTTGGTCGCGAACTCGCCTATGCATGTGCCGAGGAAAGTTTTCCCTTTCACCTTTGGTAAATGTGTCCTGCACACGGTATCGGTGTGTGCCGACGCATTGTTTGTGTTGGCTTTAACCCGAAGGGTTTGTTTTGCAGCGTTCGCTTGCTTCAATTCGTGCTTTGGTTTTGCCTTTCACAGCTGTGTTTTTTCACTTTCCAGGTCTATCCACAGAGACAACTATAAGGCGCTTCAAAGCGTCATGGCGTACTGATTGGAAGCTTGGTCTAAACCGCCGTTTTACATGTTTCAGTATCAAGACAAAATCTACTCGATCCGCCTCTGTTCAGAAATTTGTGCAAAAAAACAGGCAGCCTGTACGAAAAAAAATCGCGCCCGGATTCGACGGTGCTCGTTTTTTTATGACGTCGCATTTTGTTCTTCCGTTGTTTTAAGCTTTGTATTGTTTAACCAGGGATAAATCTCGCGCGTGCACTTCACTACCGCTTTTGTGCGAAAAGACGGGTGGCAAAGAGAATTTCCTTTGCTTTTGCATGGAAAACTTATACAGTTGTAACAGCTTGCATCGTGAGAGCGGCTGTACGTAATATTGCAGTCTACGCCGAGTCAAAAAAAGTATCCAATATCGAGTTTAGCAATCGATACGTAATTTGAATTGGCGACTTCCCCCGTGCATGCGCAAGTTGTACAAAGCGGCTGCCCACAGCGAGACATTGTCGAACACCATGACGGCGTGACGGGTCAGCATCCCTTTTCCGCACGAATCGCTTTACATTGCCTTGAAAAGATACAGCCGATTTTCACATAAATCATTATAAGAGTGCATGGTTCGGCGTCTCCACGGACCTATCGCCACTTCAACGGCAGCCCTCATGAGTCTGCGTAACTTGTTGATAACAGTAAGTGTTGGTAAACAATATGTTGCTCATGTTCCACGTTTTTTTTGTGATCTGATAACCTTGTAAACACCTCGCCAGGCGAAGCTCAAGGTAACGGGCGCTTACAAATGCTCCTTGCTTTGCCGTGTACTTCTCAATGCGGTCGAAACTAATGGTTCGAATGAATAAGCTGATAAGTCGGGGAGTGAATTTCGTTCCTTGATTTTTCTCAATTTTCCGCCGTGTTGAATCTTCTTTCAATGCGCGCCACGTGAACCTGCCGGTCATCAGCCCTTTCGTTTCGGTGAGTTTGGCGTCTTCCTCACCGCCTGCGTGTTAGAATTGAGACCTTTAGTTTTCGTCAAAGTTACAAGTGACTTCAGTTGTCATCAGTTAATTTCAGAACATTGCGAGTCTTGCGATGCAGCTGAGTGTCTGTTCGTCGGAGTCGACCGTCAGTTCACCGTTCTTCGACGAAATTCGGTCCGTGCACACTGCTATCTCGTTTTATTTGTCATTTGAAGTGACGTTTGTTTTGAAATTCGTCTATTTTTTACTTAGTCTCGCAGCTACACATTATTCGCCTATTCGCTATTGCGTCGTAGTTTAATACCAAAAGTGATTCGATTTTTTCTCGTTTTTTTTGCGTCCCAATTGACAAAATACGGCGATTCTTTGTTGAGTTCGACAAATGAGATTTGAACCAAGGGGTTTAAACAGACGTTGAAGATATGTTTCTATAGAACCGCTTAGTTGGCCCTCTAGCAAGTAATTTAGGCTTGTGTTCTGTTTTGATGTTGCTCTTTCTACCTTTAGCGAGAACAACGGAGCATTATTCTCAGTTATGCTGGCCGAAACACCTGGAAAACAACCTCCACTTTCCTTTTCCTGTATATCATAGTCCACAATGTTCATGTTCTCCGGTTAGAACTTTGTTCTGCCCAAACGCTCTGAAATTTGGTGTTGTATATGTTGGGACCTTGGAAATCAGGCTGAAAAACCTGTATTTTGTCATAACTTCTTCAAAATTTCCATCGGTTTCCTGTCAAACCAAACCCGTTCTACTGCATTGGCGAAAGCAAGATGTCGCCTTTCCCTTTCTGGCTTGCAGTTATCAAGGGTTCTGCATACTTCAGCCTACGTATTTGTGAAGAAAACCGGTTATTTTAAGGCAATAGCGTCGTAGCCACATCCATCCTGCAAGGTTTTTGACCAGGACTGCCGAAGGGTCAGTGAAAAAGACTCGTTAGGTTTCGGTGTGGCGTGTGCATTGCTCATGTTTAGTCTCCTTTGGTATCGCTACTGTGCTAATCAGCGTAAATTGTTTCCTAGCAATTCTTTTTGTTTATCTTCTACCTGCGAAGAAATGTCACACCCACGGGCTTGGCTGAATCTACTTTTGACAAAAGTTCGCGTCTTTTGATACAGCATCTACGGAACAACGCGAGTTTGGTTAAGCTGCGCTGTACATGCATCAAACCTGCGATAAAGATTGTTTTCATCAGCAAGCAGTCCTAGGCTTGTCGCTCGCGTTTCCTCTAAACGAGGTTAACAGTTCTGGTCAGTAAACTTCCAAACAACTCTACTTGTACTGTCTGGATGTTGTAAGTTCTGCGCACTTGCTATTTGGCCAGCTTTTTTGATTTATTTGTTTCACAAATATCTTGTTGCACTACAGGACTAGCGTTTGCATATGGAATAGAATCAATCAATCTCGTTCCTCCACACATTCGCAATTTACCCTGCCTGAGTAATCCCCTATGTTCATTCTGAGAATCAAAAAACGCGTGCGTTCCTGACTCCTTTGTTGATGATGCACGAAGAGGTTCGCAAGATGCTGTTCCTGCTTGGGTGCCTGCTCAGTTCACTGTATGTTGTTACAAACAGGAACATCGGCGTTTCTTAGGAAAATCTCGTTCATTTTTACTGATTTCACTAACTAACTTTTTCATTTGTAAGTTCAATGTGATTTTCTCAGATACCTTGAGCAGACATGTGAATGTGATTAGTAGGGCCATTTTTTATGACCAAAAAAATTGATAATATGACTTTATTTTTCAGAAGATATGACTTTTTACGACCAAACAAAAATTACTGAGCTAGAACACACATCTATTGAACAAAGAAGCATTACCAGCAAAAATAGGCATAAAAGATGGTAGCCCCATGGTTTTTTGAAGCCTCACTAAAATAAACAGCTAAATGAAAACATGACCAAAACATATAGTCTGATTTGAAGTAACTTGAAAACATGCATGGACTTCGATTTATCTTATGGGGGCAGCAAGAACATGCATTTTTAGGCAGTGCATCACATTTCATCCAAACAACTTGCCGCACCTACGTCTTTGCCAACATTTGCAGGGTGCTCAGATGAGTTCAGGATGCAGCTTAGACCTATAGTGATAATGGTAGTTTCACCTGATATTTTGAGATTTTTTTGATGGCTTCCTTGCTGAATTAGGTTGAAAATATGACATTATGACCTAACATGGAAAATATGACTTTAAATGGCCCTGGTGATGACTCGGCTTAATGACATGATTCAATTCGAGTTTTTCAGTGACTCGCTTCGACTCGAGTCTATTATTTATAAGTTAACACTATCAAAGCGTCNTCGCTAATAAAACTATTGATGGGTCTGAAGACCAAGTCTCGCACCTGTTCTGTACTAAATGTTTTTAGAGACTAAGTGGAGAACCCATTGTGAGTCTCGGTCTCGAACCCTTTGTCTCTAAAAGTGCTCCGCAACTTTTTTTCACATGCACACCTAGCATCACCTCACGACCAGCGCGTAGCCAGAAATTTTGATAGGGGAGGGGTGCAATCAACAATCAAGTCATACAAACAGCAACAAAATCTCAACATTTAAATATATAATGCCCCTTGTTTTTAAAGCATCGTCCATAAAATGTGCCTTTTTTGGCACTTCTTTTTCTGAATAATTCTATTCAGATTTAAGCCGGCAAATAGAAAGTCTACTTTCATTGAATTGACAAGTTTTAGAAGTTTGTTTTTAGTAAATCTCCAAGTCTCTACTTTGAATGAAAGCCACCTATCGCTCGTAAAACTTTCTTGCAAAAGCGTTTGTGAAAATCTTGATGTTATAAGTGCAAGATCCGCAGTGTGCTTTTTTCAGCCAATATTGCAGTTGAGCAAGGAGTCATCGTAGCCGTCATTGTGATTGCGTTTTTCATATTTATACGCTTCTGATGCACACCAACACACGTTCAATCAAAGCCGAGTCGCGACTTTGCTCTTAGACACCGACTCCCGAACTAGGTCTACAAAATATGCGTGCATGAAGACTAAGACATGGAACTTGTCCAATTCTTGATTGACTGGTTGGCGTATGCAACTGTTAATGTAAACGCTAGAGTCCCTCAACGCGTTTGAAAAATGTTTGGATTTTATGTCATTAAACGCTGTGAAATGCGACTGCGGTAGCATTTTTGTACGCTACTTACACTAAGCCTGCTTCCCATAAAAGATTAGGTATTTATTTATCTAGCTTTCCAGAGGTAACAATAAAATTCACAAATATTATAAAGACAATTTTTTTAATTGGCAAAGCTGCGCATGCTGCCTAAACAAATATTCATATGTTTGACCCACTCAGTCTATGAGTCTGTGCAAAGTGTGAAAACTGTTGTGTATTTGGGAAGACGAAACCACACTCGATTATTACCATGGATCTGCAGTAAGTGAAGAAATAGGCCTACTTGTCGCCGCAGCTTAACGCAACAGTTGGTTAGTTGATCTAGCCCAGTGGTTTCCAAAGTATGGATCAAAACCCAAAGAAGGCTGGAGAAGGGTCAAAAAACGGGTCGTGCAGACTGCAGGGGTGATCCAAACCGGAGTTGTAGTTTTTCAACGTTACCACTGCTTGTCTGTCTGTAGCGTAGATACTTGCAGGGGCGTAACGAGGGGGGCGCAATTACCCGGGCACCGAATCACTATGGGGGCGCCGAAAATTCCCAACAATGTCACACACTTTCTTCAATACAGTACATTTGCTTCCAAAAGACCTCAGGTTCAAACATGGGGGCGCCAAACTTGCTTCTTGCCGTAAGTGCCATTTAACCTCACTACTCCCCTGGATACTTGAGAAAAGAGTATATTTCTGACATTAGAAACGAACTTCCAAATTTTCTGCCAAAAATCATCCACACAATCAGCATTTTTTTCATACGTTGTTTGAGGCTTGAGTCACAAGGTCTTCACCAAACTCAGATTTGGGTGGTGCTTCAAAAATTTTGGGAAGTAGGCGGTTGAAGTCTTTTTTTAAATCCATTAGTGT
>JGI24158J21664_10001868_pt1 | contig 24569 bp, 17 predicted proteins | sample Ectturendosymbi3_FD_21664 | JGI IMG/M metagenome (IMG submission 21664) | reverse complement strand
GCTTCCCAGAGTAAAGGAATAAAGTTTGGCGATTACTTTTTTGATGTGTGTTGTGTAAATTAAAACTTTTTGGTTAGATGTCAGATACTCACAACAAGCTACAGTGTGGGAATAAGTAAAACCAGTGAAAAATATTGGACTTCATCTTAGACTTCAATTATTTTTCTTTTTCTAACTGTAACATAAACCCTAACCCGACACACTTACCCAAAAACACCAGCCCCTAAGCACTAATCATCACTTTTCTCAGCGTATTTGATATATAGAACGTTACTCTGTGCATGCGTATATGGCGTGAAGTCAAAAATTTCTCTTGACACCGGTGATTCAGCCTCCAACGCTGTTGTAAAACGTTCTGTTTTGTCTGTTTTTATTAACCAGCGTTGTGCAGAATGTGCGTGTTTGTACCATGGACTTCGTGTCTGCGGGCAAAAATACATTAATATTATATGTGACCGTTTGCGAAAAAGTTGTACCACGGTTGAATAAGCACGATGACGTCATCGAATGAAATTTCATGAAAATTGCCCCCCCTGCGAAATTAAGAGCTGGTTGCGCCCCTGATTGTGAATATAATTTTCTTCACGTAATTCAGAAGAAACACACTGCGATACAAAAGAACCGATATTTTCCACTCAGTCAGTGAATATCTGCGACGCGTTCATCCCCTTCATTGCCCCAATTACAGGTTGTGCAAATCTGTAACCCTCTCATTGTGTTGTAAGAAAGATGCCTGGTATACGTTTGCGATAAGCATTCATTTATCGTGGAAGTTGCATTTATCTTTGCCATATGGTTGAGGAGTCACGAGGTTAGATAAGGATCAGACATAACCTTTCGTTACGCTTAGTAGGTCAGTGAAGAAGTCACAAACGTTGGCCACATTTGTGATTGGCATGCGCTGTAGTAGAGCAAGATGGAAGTTATTGGTGTGCTTCACAAGAGACATGAGGTTGACTAGAATGTTTTTCTGTCATGTTGAGTGATGCTGATTTGCAATGCTGACCATGGTACTTTTAGGACTGAAGCTTAAACTTCATTTTGTTGAGCGTAACAATTGCTTGATACGCACGAGTGGCGTTCAGTTGCGCTCTTGGTCCTTACTTCACGTAGAATTCAGTTAAGGTTAAAAACGTTTAAGCGTTTGTTCACGGCATGGAGTGTCAAACGACACCAAACGGTATGTATTTTATATGACGCAGCGTTCGAGTGACATTGGCAATTGCTCTGCTCATGCAAGAAAATACTTTCAGTTGTTACTGTAATCGCAGTCTTCGCCAAAAGTAGGCTCATCGGCAACAAAACACGTGAAGTGGTTTTTCTTTCTTGTTGTTGGTCAATTTACTCATAAAATTCCATCAATAGTAGTCTAAAATAAAATTTTCAGCAGGACTGCGGAGCCTTCATAAAAATGAAACTGCTCCGGCCGCGGCTCCGGAGCTTTTCCTTCTCATAACATGGCTCCAGCTACGGCTTCTGTTCGTTTTTGCATATTAATATTTTCAATTGTTTTGGAGTGTTCAAGTTGACTGCTAAATGAAATATATCTAGTACACAAAAGTAACGAAATATATAACACTTGTTTGAATAGGTTAATTAGCACTTTTTACAATCATCGCTTTTAGCATGAGAAAATCAGCGAATAAACAATAGTCACAAGTTCAGACGATTCAGCGAACAGCTACTAGCAGAAACGTTACTCAAGTTAATGGTGATGAAAAGGAATTCTGGAAAGGCAGTCTCTGGTTTTGCTGTTAATGCCTGAGGACCTGTTGTTGTTCTTACGACCGGAATCAAGAAAATATCTGTTTGGAAAAATACATTGTGTGCGAGCATTTTGACACAGTCCGGTCCCAATCGACCAAGTGTTTTGCACTCGTTGCATGGTTTGCATGTTGCAGTCTTGGCGATACCAGCTAACAGCTCTGTCCGGGTAAACCATGCAAAGAGCGCAGAGCACACAGCTGATTACTTCTCTCATGTGTCCTCTCTAACGTACGTGCACACATTTGCATTAACACAAATGACAAGAAGTGTTTAAACGCCGTTCGTTCGATTGAATAGTATGGCTTATTACATATATATACCTATAAATTATATCGCTTAGTTCTTTTTAGGTCGCTACGCTACTACAGATCCGGTTTGATCAATCTTGACTAGAAAGTACCGTAAGATGGTGTGGTAGTTTACAACGTTTCCCTACTGAAGTAACACTACGCCTGTCCAGCTACGACGCCACTGCCTTTAGAGCGATGATTAGACAACGGAAGCTTCAGAGACTCGCAAATCCATTGTTGCTGTCTGGTGTCGTAACTCGCAACAATCGCCTTTAGCTGTGTTATAAAGTGTACTATTTTCGGTATATAAGTCTTGCTTCCGGAGCTACCTCTCAAATAACAATAGCTCCAGCTCCGGCTCCTAAATTTTCAACTGAACTCCAGCTCTTTCTAAATTTTAACATGAGCTCCAGCCCCGCCAATTGCAAAATGCCCAGCTCCTACTCCCCAGCCCTGATTTAAAGTCAGATTTCTGCTTTGCATTTACTCTTTATCATACTCTGAGAAATATCATACTCTGTAAACTTACATGATTTTTCCAACAAAATGTTCGCGACGTATTTTCCAGTCAAGGTACATTGTCTTCGAAACGTTACCCATGAATATCGAAAATCGCACTTGTGTTCCAGCTGAGAACTTCCCACACTTCACCATTTGTTTTCCTCTCAAAACTGCAAACCTCCAAATGGGAAAGATATACCTTGCGACTCAAATTTAATTTGGCGAGATCACCTGGAGAGGAGCTTTAGCAAATCTAATGAAATATTTTCGCAACCATGAGAAAAGGATCTGGTTTAAACATAAGGGTAAACGGGCTCCCAATCAGACATTATTTTCCCTAAGTTGTTCATGTTCATTTGATAGAATTAAATCAACGTATCAACTTCGAAGTTAATTTGAAACAATTGAGGTCAGGCTTAAATATGAATCATGTATTTTGCAAGTGCAGTCGATATGTTTAAGAGTGTTTACCAATCTTTCAGGTTTTCGATTGATTGATATATTTGCGAACATTTTTGTCCACTTTTCAAATTCCTCTCTTTCTTTCTGAACTTTAAGCAAGAAAGTAGTTTTTGCAAACCAACTTCAAAAAATCATTTGATTCTAGTTGAATAAGAGCTGAAAATTCCTGTACAGTCCGCGAAACATACAGTATACTCGGTAGACATCATTCATGGTGTCTGATTAATTGCTGTGGAAGGATTCCTTTCAATAGATACTATTCACAAAATCATGTTGATAAAATCGCAAGTGAAATTTTTTGTCAAAACTGCCTCTCTATTTTTTCGATAATGAATAAAATTCTTCGTTTTTCTTTGTTGGCAGACCCGACTCAATGCTGCGTAACTAAAAAGCGCGGTGTTAATATTCAGGGCATGAAAAAATCATTCAACATGCAGCTTATATTTATAGACTGCTTTGGGATATTCCATTGTCAGTTGTTTATAAGGCTGAGGCGAAACGATTTCATTGAAAACATTGATATGTAGTTGCTTGCCTGTAGTTGTAACAGCAGTGCAACAATGGATCGGGCAAAACTTTCCTTACGTCGGGTGTTTTGTTACAATCAGCCCCCGCGACGAGAACTGTGGCTGATGCGGCAAGGAATCGTGATCAAGGCAGTAGATGCGAAAGGTTAAGGCGGTTATTGGTCAATAGTCATCTTCAATAACAATAATTCCGTACGGAGCATGAGTGCAGTGTTTGTGAGGACGTCATCTCAAAAAAAAGTAAAAAACTTTTGCAATAGACAGAATGGATCACTACGACGCTTCGCCACTGACGTTTTTGATATCAAGGACGTGCAAACGTGAACAGGTGGTGTTAACATCCGTGCTCCTGGTGTCAATTTGCTGCTGTTGGTGTCGGTCAAGGACAAAAGCGCCGTAACGTTATTTTCGAGGCACCGTCCGAACCCTTCTGTGCAATACCAGCACGAACTTGTAATGGTTACTATCTTATCAGTGATTATTTGAAAGTGCCAAAATAGTATGAAAGCAGTCAAACCGTTTAAAAACATATATTAAAAACGGTGAGAAACTTGCTGTTTCAAGGTTTTGCACAAGTCCTTAACCAGGTTTTAAGGTTTTGGGGGAAATTACCTTTTAAGAGGGGCAAGATTTTTGCTTTTAATATATGTTTAAAATAAATATAATGAAATATAAATAAATATAATAAAACATTTTCTGGCAACAGTAAAATTTAGGGGAGCACTGCCCCGAATGCACCCTCGTGGCTACGGGCTTGCTGCAGTATACGGGCATTAGATATAATTTTTTCGATGCTCTTCTCCCGTGATCCTGTCAAAGAACACAGACAACAGTCTGTTTTGTGACGCTTGTGCCGTACAAGATAAGTTTGTGGCAACAAAGTCGCGTCCACCTATTCATGACCATTATTGTCAAAACAAGGACACCCCTCCGTAAAACTCAGCAAACACTTCAACGCGTTACTGTAGGTTTACAAATTTCGAGCTATGGTTTTGTGCCCGTGTTTGGAGAGTAGCTTTCTTAGCGTCCGTCGGAACAGACCAGCCCTCCCGCATATCGCCGTCTGTCAAGCGAAGTTAATTGGTCGCCAAGTCGATGTGATTTACGCGCTAAAGGAAGTTTTGATAAATTCTGGATCGAAGCTGTCAAAGATTCACGTCAGAGAGCACAAGCATAAGTCTCCAGTTGGTCAATCAACCCCCCGCGACGGGAACTGTGCCTGATGTGGCAAGGAATTGTGATCAAGACAGTAAATGCGAAAGATCGAGGCGGTTATTGGTCAACAGTCATCTTCAATAACAATAATTCCGTACGGACCATGAGGGCAGTGTGTTCGTGAGGACGTAATCGCAAAATCGATATCAGCTCTCTATCGATTTCACGTAAAATTGGATCGCAGTGATTTTTATGACACACTGTATTACATAAATTACACACATCAACCTTCTGTGCCTCATGCTCAAGTACTATTGCTGGTGCTTGTTAGAACTATAGCACAGACTGCCCGGGTAAACTAGGGTGTTTCTTTTGTTTGAAATATTTTCGCAATTCACCTTATTCATCAACGGAGCCAGGTTTGATTGATGTTTTATGATCCACATTAAATGGTATATTTAAGTAAACTCAACAAGCAGAAAAAGATAGTTATACTTGGCAGAAAAAATGCACTTTTTTCCTGTATTGTAAGCTTCAGAACTTTTTGTTCAAGGCTTTTTTACGTTTGTCCAAACCGTACGTCATTGTACAATTTCAAAACCACCACTTGGAGTGTTTTGAATGGAGTGAAACTTCAAAGTCCTTTGAGTCATTGTATTTGAATAAGAGCTGATGATGCCTACTCAGCAAGCGAAATATATACTCTGAGTCTCTGATAAGATCATAGTGTCTGATTCTTGGCTGTGGAAGGATTCCTTTCGATAGACAGTCCTTCGGGTTATGTTATAAACAGCAAGCAAAAAACAAAGATGTTTGAGTGAATATATCTGTCGATGAAAGCAAATGTTTTTTAAACCTACGACATGCTTTCATTCAATGTACGTTTTTGCGATGTAACTTCTTTTATTTTAATTGGGAAGATCTTGTAGTTTCTTTTATTTTAATTGGGAAGAACAAAAACACAGAAAGCATAATTTTTCGTCTATTTTCGTCTTGTCAAGCATAATTTTCGTCAGAAAGCATAATTTTCGCATTTGTTATGTTACATGAAAAAAACTGCAAAGGTAATGGTTGCAATGTCGAGTTTGTTTGGGTAAACACAGAAAGCATCGTACTAGCAGCAACCTCAACAGCTGTTTTGATAATATTGGAAAAATTAACTTTATTGCCAATTGCCGAAATTTTAAATATATCCAAGACCATCACGAAAGAAGAAAGCAACAATCAACTAAATGGTTCATGCGACTGCTGAAAAGAAAATTCTTACTACGCGTTTTGCTAATAAAGGTGTTGAAGCAGAAGCCGGTGGCAAAGGAAAGCAGATATTCTTCTGCTGACAGAGAGTAAGTGCAAGTGCTGAGTAAACACGAAGTACTTTCTTGTCAAATCAAAAGCTAGGCGCATGTGTCAGAACTATCGCAATCTGACTATTAGTGTATTGTAGGTGAACGTTGTTTGCCCTATTTAAAACATTTTTGAAAGCTGTTAGGAGTGTAGCTCAAGTCAGTTAGTGCAGACAACGAAACCATTAGTTGCTTTATATTCTATTTGATGTCATGCTTTAAATACTCGACACATTAGAAAGAGAGAGAAATATATGCACCCATAAATAATACAAAAACTGTGCATTAGACAAAAGATTTTGTCACAGATTTCATCTTTGGCAGAGAGCACGGCGATGTGGCTCTATTGTTTGAACCGGATTTGGGTACAACAGGGATCGGCAAACTTTTTTTCACCACGGACCGGTTTAAGCCTCGCATTATTTTGCGGACCGGCTCTCAATAAAATAACGCGTGGTTTATCTCGCAGTCTTATAAACGCAATTACTCAAGTGTCACAAAAGTGCTTCCAAATTTGAAAACGAACTTCTAAAACAGATTTTATGCGTTTTTGACGAAAAATTGAAGAAATTCTTGTTTTTTGGTATTTTTGGCCGAAAAATGTACTCATTATTGAAAAAGACATTTCTATTTTTGTTCTAACCTAACGGCGCAAACAGTCTTGGAATGATGAAGCCTAGCCCAACAGGTCAACTGTGTGATTTTCCACAGAGGGCAGTTTATCAAAAAAAATTGCTATGTTTGGAGCAATTTGGTGTTGGTTTTGCACGAACCCGTAACAAATTCCTCACGGACCGGCACTGGGACGCTGCCCGGTGGTTTGCCGACCTCTGAGTTGCCACACGCGTTTCACAGTAAAATTTTTGCAAGCTGGAAACGAAGAGGTACTCGAGCAAATTTAAAGCAGCCCAAGAACACAGCGAAGCACAAGTAATTTGTCATTACAGAGGCAAACAATCCAACATGAAGTGTAGATTGTTCAAACAACGTTCTGTTTGTCTTTAAATCGGTTCTTTCTCTTAAAAGTTGTTTGTTAGAGTGCGGTTTTTCACCTGTATGGCACCGGCAAAGATTGAGTGGTTTTTCGTCGATTTTCAATATTACCGCAAGTGCTCCGCATGAACTGATGTGTACAAATTGCGCATCAAGACAGATTCGCCCTTGCCAACAAAGCATCCGAGTTGGCAAAAACGAGGAAAATGAGGGGATCCCGCCAGAAACCGTCTTCGGTGAACGTGACGAATGCGCAAAACTCCTGGAGGTTCTCGGAAATTCGATAACCAGACGCTTTCACTGAAATTGCTGAGGAACGTGACGTTCGACTAAACAAAAATATTTAGCCTAAGCCCAGGAGTTGTGCGGTGAATGTTCGCATTCCTTGCGGTCGCGATAGCGCTTGTGTTTACATCGCGCCTTTCCGTCTCCTGTGTGAATTGGCATCAGTCAATCTCCAACTAAGTTGACGTGACTCTGGTTAATCGAGGCGCGATTTCCATTCACTTGCTTCGCTTTGCTTGAGGTTTCCAATAAAGCTCGCCAAACCGGACAGATGATAGCACTGCGTCTCGCCCTGCGCACACCGAAAGTACAACTCGATAAAAATACGAGGGGCAATCCCAGGTTTGCCCAAATTGAGTTGGTCTCTCCTAGAAACAAAAGCTGGTATTTTCAAAAAGGAAGAACTAGTTATCGAAAAATGCAAATGCTCTGAAATGCATCGTTTCATTTTCATTCACCTTTGGTTGCAACAGGTTCGACATTTCGTTTGGAAACTGGATTTTAGTACAATTTGAATTTGCGTCGTTGAGACGTGGTTTCTTTGCCGCGACACACACATTTATAACTCAATCGGCAAGAAGTTGCGAAAATGGCACATTTTAGAGAGAACTTTTGGCACGTGCGTGACATGGCCAAAACAGATACATCACTGCCGTATAGAAGCAGCCATGCGGTTAGCTGAGTTTGTTGACAGAGTGGTGTCGCAGAAATGTCAAGCAGACTGTTAGGAATTTAATGCTTGGCCGGACGCGATTACTTTGTTGATCTGCTCAGGATGCTCTTTATCAAATGCACAGTTCGACGCGTGGAAGATACAATGTTCGCTTCTTCGAGATGCTCGAGACAAGTCACGCTTTTTGTGGCGCACACGGAGACGTAACGTACAAAGGTAATTTAGCGATTAGGCGAACATGATCAGTCGGTCAGATCTGACATGAAACAGCAGTCGATGCGCGATAAACTTATGAAAGGACCCTATTTTACTGAAAACGCGCAGAACAAAGCGGTGTCTATGGAAAATGACGGCATTAAAATCTTCGTTTTCGCAACATATCTCGCTGGACCTTCCGCTAGGCACTACAAGCCGACTAGTTAAGTCCAACATCCGCTATACTGGAAACGCGCAGGGTTTTGTTAGGTCAGAAGCAACCTGTACGCGTGAAAAACACTGAGGTCTTGCGAAATTTTCCAACTGTTCAGTGGAGTGCAAGGAATGACTGTTTTTTTATTTACTGATTAATTATCTGGGTCACATCAAGGTTTTGCGGTTCCAATTTCGCAAAATGCAGAGCCTGAGTAAAGCGTCTTCAGCTTGTTAGCCTCGCTGCTTTAGCAGAGCGTGCAGCCTTATTCTAATCTAATGGCTTTAAACTTTCATACCGCATTTTCAGGATCCTATAGTCGCAATGCAATGAAGGTCAACTTATTTAATGTGACAGATTTTTTGAAAACAATTCTTTCCATGCGGCGATCTTTGTATTTGTTGCATTTAAGAACATATTTCTTCATTTACGGGTATTTTTGTTGTAGTAGCAGTTTATGGAAATAGGTAACAAACAACATCCTGCCAGGAGTAAATGTTCAAATTTACTGAAATATTTTCTCTTTATTTGTTCTTGGCTAGACGTTCTCACTGGTTTTTGTGATCCATTCCACAAGCGTTGAAACAAATTTGAGAATTTCATCAAATTGTTCTCAGCCAGAACCAAATTATTAACCATCGTTTCATGTCTACAGCAGCGAAACGGTTTCGATACTTGAAGAGTTGGGAAAACGTTGACCTAGGTAGGTGGTTTTGAATGCCAGACATTTTGCGACTGAAAAGCAGATCTGAAAGTAAATTTTCATGCAGAATCAAGCGAGTCTTAAGATCAGGTGTGCATTTCCATGGCCAAGTTGCTTTTTTTTAATAGTTAACCATACACAATTCTAAACTGATAATCAACACGGAGAGCGCCCGCAAAGTAGTTGTTGTTTCGTTCCCATAGCAGTAAATCAAATGGAACGATTCCAGGTTAGCTCTGCTCTCCGCATTCCTAAAAGCTGAATGCATGTTTCTGCACCTTTTGCTTAAAAAACAAACCAAACACTTTCACTAAATGGTAATCTCGTATGTTTTTAACAAATAATTATTGCGCAATGGTCAATAAAATTAAGAGAGTTGGTATTTGCATAACTGTCTCCCGAATCGGAAATGCGGGACTAACTGGCAGCTAATTTTTAAGAACCTCACAGTTGCGATAAGCCAAGCACACTGGAAGATACGAGCACCGCTGGAGAAACACTGATCTGAAGCAAGATACTGTCAATACTGAAACTTGCTCGAGAGAAACTAATTACAGTACTAATGTTTACGTCTGAGTACAAAGGTAATGCTACTGATAAAGATATAACATTAGGCAATGACCGTCAACTTCACGACATATTTGAAGTCTGCGAAAGAACTCAAATCAGGTGTCTGTTACGTTTGTTGTCATGGCCGCACACTTTAATGTACAGTATAAGTGGAACGTGTGTGGCGAAATAATTATTTGACTACTTTGAATTTGGTGCGAGACTCATATTGCGTGTTGTTTAGCTATGGCCTGCTTCAAATAACGATTTCAAAAGCTACAACTTTTAAAAATTGATTTAAAATATTTTTACACGAGGTTGGGTTACATTTCAAAGAAATATGGTTAGAAAAAAAAACGAATTGAAGAAATTATTCGTTTGAGGATTAAAGTTTTCACTAAAACATCAACAGTATATTCTAGCGACAATAGTATTTTGCTAGCCACAACACATAGTACAATACATTTTTTGAAAAGAGTATTTTTTTTCCTAGCGGGAAACAAACAATTTGCGATGTCTTGCAAAGCTACAGTAGGTAGCATATGTCAATTTTAGCATTCTGTAGAGCCTTCATTGAAAATGACTAAATAAAGTAAGCAACAATTTTATAGTTGGGTAGTGTGATGTACGTCATGTCTCAGGTAAGGCCAAGGCGAATATTTCAACAGTTAAAGAAACCAATGGCGTTTGGCCTAGATTTTGAAATAGGTCAACTTCAACTCTGACACAATAACCTCTTCCCGAATATCACTGCTGGGGCATTGGTGATTTAGTGTAAGGCGTACCAAAATGCTTAAAGTTTTGTGGGAAATATCGGAAGGACTAAAAAGAAGTCAGGGGCGCACCGAGGGAGCACAGTTCTCCCGGCGTCAAATCACTGGCGGCGCGGAAAAGTCCCAACAATGTCGGAAGTACTTTCAATACAGTACACTTGCTCCCGAAACACTTTAGTTTCGAACATGGGGGCGCCAAACTTGTTTTTTGCCCCGGGCGCCATCTAACCTCAGTACGCCCCTGAAAGAAGTTATGCCCTTCTTTTCCACGAAACGTTTTTCCCAAATCGAACATGCGTTTTTAAAAGCTCAAGAAACTAAAAAAGTTCAACATTTTAAAAACTTTTTGGACAGTTCAAACAGATTGTCAAGCAGGACGTTGGATCCAGTGTTGTCTCGTTCAGTGGGTTCGAGGTAGGCTTGAATGCAAACCAGGATTAGACTGTTATACGGTGGGAACGAAAAGACCCTTTCTTTTTGTCATGACAACGGCCTGACTCATGATGGGCAAAGGTCTTCCACTCAAAAGCGAAAAACTTGGCAAGTAGCGACTGTATGAACGATGGTGTTTTCACGCGTCGGCGCAGCGTACATTCTGTGGCCGTGCGCAACGCCTGCTGTAGAGCCCTACGCGTGCACTTGAACCGCAGTGAGTTTATTTTGCTGCGCGGCTCAGCAACAGCGAAGAGAGACGTAAAGCATTTCCAATGAATCGTTACCGCTAAACCACTGCAAGGATCAGTTCGGTCATACCTTCTATCAAAACGCTAACTTCAGGCGTTGAGGTAAGAGAAAATCTGCAGATAGTGAAGGTGTAAACACTGGCAGGGTATTAGTGAGGTTGATTCTAAATTTACTGGTGTAACTAGCACTAAAAGAAATCATTCATCAAAAATGATGGGGTATGCGTTGCTAGACATCAATGAAGCAACAACTTTAGTCCAACAATAAAATCATCAAAAACCTCTTATCTTGTTTTTGTAGAGTGTTTCTCTGTTTTTGCTGAATAAAATAGGCATTGCTACAAAACTCTCCCGCCTTTGTAACGGAAAGACACGTGTCTGAAGATTACGTATTCCGAAGAGAGCAAAGTTAGTGTTTAAATGCTGCGTGAAGAAAACATACCAAAATTACGTATTCCGAAGAGAGCAAAGTTAGTGTTTAAATGCTGCGTGAAGAAAACATACCAAAATTCTGCAGAATGAAAGCAAACGTTATTTTTGTCATTTAGCACATGAAGCTTGCGTTGAGACAGGTTTTTGGACTGGGGAATTTGTTTGGCATGAGTACAAACAGGGATTTTTAAAATGGTACAAAATCCTTCTTAACTAAATACAATTTCGGCTTTCAAACCTTAATCCAGCAACATTTTGAGTTATCTTGCGCACAAATATAATACAGCCCATTTCATATTTCTCTTCATAAATAAAACATGGCCTGAACTATTGACTTGTGTTTCCAAAGCAAAATTTTAACTAGTTATCAGAAAGTAAGTTCTTTGCTTCTTTTTCAGTAATTGGTGGTTGTTACTTCTCATTTGCAGTAATTTGTGTCAGGGTTGTTGTAAAAAAACGACCCAAAAAAACCCACCTGGTTTTTTTTAAAAAGCCCTGTTAAGAAAAACAACAAACCCCACTCTTTACTTTTCGTTTGAAAAATCTACTAAGAAGTAAAAATAAAATAAGCAAGACACTTGTACAGCTAACTATAAACTTTTTTTAATCAGACAAAATGAACAGCAACAAAATTTAAAGGACTTGAAAAAAAGAGAAGAATAAATCGAACAGTTTTAGTAAATTCTGTTGGTTGTCTTCTTTAGCTCTACACAATCGGTATATTTTAACCAATTTTTCTGCCTTCTCTGCATCTAAACTTTTCCTGATTTTGGACCATAATGTTGAAAAAAATAAACTCTATAGATGCTGAACTAGCAGGGCATGCACATAAACTTGACATGAAACTGCAGAGTTTGTGTGTGAATGGTTTTTCTCCGTTTGCTGTGCGCATGCTTGCCAAGCCTTACCACTTAGGAGTGAACTGACCAACAACACTTTGCGAAAACAAAAATGGGGTACATTTCTTTACCCTCAGTTTTGAATGCCATAATAAGCATAACAAGTTATTATTGTGTAATTCTGAAAATGGTGATATTGCATGATGCAATAAAAACAATTCGTAGTGGGGTTTTTCCGTTTTTCTTAAAAAAAGAACAAAATCTTTTTTATTTTTAACAAAACAAAAAAAACGTTTTTTTTAACCCAAAAAAAACCAGGTGGGTTGATTTTTTGAAAAAAAGCAGGCTTTTCTCATCTCTGATTTGTGTAGTAAGAAGCATTTTTCGAATCGCTTAATTCTGCAGCTCTAATGTTTTAGGAAATAGAGCTGAAAACGCTGTTTCTAGATGAAAAGTGACATGATGGCTGCGTTTCCTGTTCCGCGAAAGACGAACGTGCCACAGCAGCGGGGCCTGCTGGCCAAAGCATTGGATTTGACAAACAAATCGGAAGCACCTTTTAAGTTGTCTGGCCGCTATGACAACGTCGACTCAGTACCACCGCTGAACTTTGACGAGAGGAGCGACCCGTTGACGTCAAAATGCACCGTGTGCGGACCTGACGAAAGCATCAGTGACAATAAGGTCGATGGTCATAGGTTTGTTTTCAGTCGAAATGCATACAACGAGAGCTCTTCCTCCACGCTGGGCTTTGTCAATAACAACTTGATCGGCAAACGTACCGAGGCAGACCGCGGGTTCTTTCTCAACTGTGACGACACAAGAAACAAATTCGGCAATCTTCCCCCCCAACCAGTTGACGTCAAAGCGAGAAGACCTTCATCAGACGCAACCCCTCTGCAGTGTATCCACGAGGACGACCTGTCCCCAGTAACTTCTCCTCGTGCGCTGAACTCAACACAACAGCTCCGTTCCGGATTTTTCCGCACGATCAAACGGCAGTACCCTCTACTTGAAAGCATGGGTATGTCGGACACCAGCACCGACAGTGGACATGGAGACAGCCTACTAAGCGATGATGGATCAGCGAACTGTGATTTACAAGGTGGTTATTTAACATGTACCTGGAATATTTTATAGATTATGTAACCACGGTGGTTGGGTATGTGAAAAGGATTAATTTGACTCCTTTTGTTAACAGTTTATCTATGAAAAATTAGTAATTTCAACACTTTTCATAAAATATAAAGCTTTCTCGTTTTTAGTTAGCAATGGCAAACGCATAGCTTTAGACGATTTAGAAAATCAGCTTCATATCAAACAACAAATTTATTGAAATTAAGTACCAGAAAAGAATCCTTACCATTGAAACATATTGTAAGCACGAGCAATAAGGTCTGATGTTAATCTATAACAGTGGTTCTTAAACTGGGGGGCACGCCCCCTTTGAGGGGCATAAAAGGTTTGCAAGGGAGGCGTGAGTACGGCGGCAGCATATTGTTGGAAAGCAGGGTAATGGCAAATAAGTGTTGTTCTGGTTTTTGTGTTTGATCTGGAGGTTAAGTGAGGCGCTAATAACAATGACTTACGCTAAAGCAGGCGCGACTGAAAAAGTTTAAGAACCACTGATCTATAACAATACACTGCACAGCGATGAAGTCGAGATTTTCTTCTGGCTTACACAACTTAAAGAAAAAATTAAGTTTCATTGTACTCCCCTCGGACTGTCACGAATGATCTGCGCCTCTGCGGACGTCCATCTCCGCTTAATCTGCGCCGTGGACCACACGGCCATTTCTGCAGTCGCAGAGAATACTGCCCTGGTGTCGAGCCAATGGCTGCGCCGCGCATGAAGCTTTCCCTTGCACACACACAGAACCAATCAAAAGACTGAGAACAGCCGCAAGTATCGTTTTTTCAAGTATTCCTGTGTGACCCGACCGGGATTCGAAAGCAACCTACCTGTATCTGTGGCGCGCGATCAGCCTTCCAAAAATAAAAAAATATTGTCTTGGTTGTTTCATTGCCAAAAGTGAAATCTTGTATTAAATAGCCGGAATAATCCAAACTCCATGCCGGAATTATCCAAACGTTCACTTTTTCAAAATTTCTTTTTTCTATACCACAGCACTGCATCAATATCATGTTTTATTAGAAATTTACACATGCATCAAGATGTGAGTAGGAAATTTACTATACCAAAAAATAAATGTGTTCTGGTTGAAACACCAGACTTTCTGTTTTTTTCGAAAGGCAAGGCAATTTAATCTCTTCGATTTGACATAAGGGTAGCGACGTCAAAAATGGGGGAGATCGGAAGGGGGGGAAATTCGTTTGAAGCAGCGTTTGGGGAGGAGTGAAACTTTTAGAGAAGAGGAAATAAGTGCATCAATGCATTGTGTGTGTCCTAGGCAAGTCTCATAGAACTTAAGTTTTGTTTATTGATGTAGAATGCTTTGGTGCAAAAATGATTTTATTGCATCTAAGTTCTGGGAATGACGATAAACTGTAGTCTGCAATCGGTAATGGGGCTGTAATTCAGGTGTTCTGCAGTTTTGGGACAACGGGAATACCCCCAAACCACTACTATTTCCAGGTCCGTCCTGGGGTGGAATGGTGGCGCTTTTCTGGACTCCAACTATGGATCAATAAGTCTCTTTGAAAGGGCAGACTTAACTGCACTGGCATACAAGTCTTTGTACAGGGAAGCAACAGGCACGGTAGGACTATTTCTCCACTCTGGCAGCACCTGCAGCTAAACTTAGACCCAACGAATTGGCCACGCTTTTCCTTGGGGCTCTTTGGAGTACGCGAAGTGCAGTCTACTGATGGCTGAACAACCTGGGCTCGCTTTTGAATTTTTTCAAAGCGATCAGCCTCTTTCGTATAAGTTCTGCCGCGCACACGGGCATTGCATGAGCAATAATTCATTATAAAAAAGAAACTAACAAACTCTGCTTTAAGTATGGAGCGAACATACGATGCGATGAAACTGAAAGCGTTTTGTATACCACTGGTCATTAACTCGTGTACCGGTGCCGGAGCCCAGAGCATGCATCACTGTAGGTCTGGCGAAAGGCATGGGAAGCATCTAAAGTGATCCTCGTACATCCTTTTTCAAACGCCTTCGCGTGAAAATAGATCACAAGTTTTCTCGAAAAGCGTTTTGCATGAACGTCATTCAAAAAATTCAGGTAAAGTCAACTTTTCAATGTAAATGCAGACGAGAAGAAACGTGCATTTGATGCTGAACCGATTAAGAAAGAAGATGGGGCGACTATCATGAGTACCATGGCTCGAAGAAGACTGGCCGAGCTCCGCACATTTGATCCGAAAAATGTAGATGTTGCAACTGGCTTGCAGTGGATTAGGCTAGAATTGGTAAATAGCGTGTGGTTTTACTCTCATGCTAAGGATGCAGACTGAATCGTTCTGCTGCTTTATAATAAATGGCAGCCCACATTTGCACCTGATTCAAATGCGTGCGTTAGACGCCAAAGTATTCAGCCAAACACGGTGGTTAATAGCGGGTGAAAATTTTGTGCCCCAAACCAAAACGACCGCTGCACTCTTTGAAGCCCCTTTATTGCTCTTCACTTTGTTTTCTCCTTGCTAGGGACTCTAATACAAATAGAGTATCCCGAAAACACCACATTCTACTTGTACCTGGATCAAGTCGTTTTAGTTATCGGTGAAACGCCTTTTCGTTGCAAATTAGAATATTTTACCGTTTTACCCAATAACACAATGGTTCCCAACTTGAGTTATTTTCAAGGACCCCTGAGGATTCGAGAAGATAAAGCAAGGGTTCTAGTGTTACGTAGGCTGCTCTTACACAATACTATGGTCAGCAACATTTTGGTGTCGGCTTGGGTAACAATTGCACTACGAGGATGATTTCTGTTCGCTGATTCCGAATCTGAAGCTATAAGTTCTCCATCACGTCAGGTTTTTATGGTATTGCATTTTGAACTCAAATGCTGAAACGATAGATTTTGTCCTCTATTTTTCGTTAAACAATAAGTTTAAATGTGTTCATTACACAGCATGAGATGCGGGAGCAAGATAAGGCCTTATTTTTGCAACTCATCAAACTGCACTCAACCATCAAGGAACTCCGATCCGAAATGAACTGTTCAAGCAATGATTCCGATTGCTCGCTCGAGGATATAAACGACGCTGCTTCACTTCTTTGTAAGTGTTTGCTCTGTGACGCCACAAGTATAAAAGAAGGCAAGGTTTCAATAGAGTAGACGTAGGGACTATGAGATCATCACTCTTCTAGGACCTAATGCGAAAGACTGTTTCGGCTGAATTGTTCACATACCGTCACACTTCAGCTCAGCTCTTTCGGTTTGCATTCTCGGACAATGAATTAAGACCCGCAAACCTAACTTGATCTTTTCCTCATGTTCACATGCATAGGCATAACAACTTGGGGGAGAGGCTGATGGGTCTATTGCCCTCTCAGAACATTTGAAAATTGCCATTTGTAGGGCAAAAGTGAGACTTGTTGAGAAATATAACAATTGTTTACATGATGCCATAAACTTGATTCGATTTTTTTACTTTGTTTGCCAAGATACACTAAATGTCAGGCGTACATGTTTAATCTTGGGAAAAAAAAAATTATATAAAGTACGGTAAGTCGACTATATCGCGGTTTTAAGAAAAAATAACAATTTTCGAGAAAAAATAAGCCTTTGAGTGAAATTATTAGTTTGTGAAACAAACATGTTGACTGTTAAACAAATAGGCATTTTCTTGGGCACATATCTTTATTTTACCTCCTTATAAATTTCGTGGTTGTTACGCCATCGCATATTCCCAAGTGATATCCCTCGTATTTCAGCAGTCGGTAAGCCGAGTTACTTTTTGGGGAGATTTTTGTGTACGGATCTCACTAGTGAAGGCTCTGACTTATGAGAGTTTTTTATGGAACATCAACGATTTATGAGTAAGTTTGAGTCCAGCGTATTGTTTGAATACATTTCGTTTCCTCCAAGAGCGTTTATACACAAAATCAAAAAATTTTGTTTCACATTTCTGATATAAGGTCTGAGTTTTGCTTAGTTTTTAGTTTTACAATATAACTCATATTTGTACTGTCAAAGAAACGGAAAAACGGTTCAGGTATCTTAAAATCCATTTGCAAGGAAACAACATTCACATCTAAGAAGTTTCAAATATGGCCATGGTTAAACCAACCCAAGCCTGCTCTGCCCAGTCCCAGGTTTTCACTGAATCTCTCACGAAACCCTCACAAATGTTGTGTCGACTTTCCACTGGTGTTGTTATGCGGTCTATAACTTTGTTCAATTTTGCAAAAGTCTTGTGATAGAATAAAGCTGGCCACTTATGCAGCTTATGTAACCAGACCTATCTGGTTGTGTTCCAGACTCTTGATTGGCATGTACACATGAATAAGGGCTCCATCAGTACTGCTTGATCGATGCACAACAGTTAGTTTATATCTCATGCATCTGCTCAATTTTAAACTTCGTTATCACAAAATATTTGGCATTTTTTGCAGTTTTAATTTTTCGGTATCTCCCTTGAAGTGTGTTACAACGATTCTTGGCTGCTTAATTTTTGCAAGGACAGTTTAAAGGACCAAGTTAAAATTACCCTCCGTAGCAGCTAATCTTGTAGTTTAAGTAGATCAAAAAGCCGTTTGCAATTTAATTGATTGGAAGAGCTCATAGCAGCAAATGATGCGCAGTCGCTGCTGCTAATAAAAAATATTTGCTATTCAGTAAACCATTACGTCAATTGATTTAAATTCCAGGATTATGGCTTTTGATCCGCATTAATTTACGTATTAGCTGAAAACTGCTGTTTGAAGCTAAGAGCTGGCGCGGAGTGCCACCTATCGGCCTATCGCATGATTGTGGTGTGAGAAACTCGTACAAAGCGTCCCAGTGCAGGCTTTCATGACAGTTTTAATCATAGATCTGAAATGACGTAGGCTAGAGTTAACAGAAGGCAAAACGTTGAGACAGTTGCAATCCTGATTTTTTATCGTTGCTGATAAAATAAGAGCTAAGAAAACTTGTTTTCATAAAAGCGATTAACTTGACAAGTTGCATACCAGCCAAAGGTTTATTTTCGCTGAAGAAAAGTTGCTCCTTCATCGTACTTGGATTAGATTGTTTTGCAGGGCCCCGCTACAACAGCCTTTCCCGTTTGCCCAGCTTCTCTTCATCGGACGGCGCGAGGTTTCTCAAGGGGAGGAGACATCCCGAGTTGCGTCGGGGATTCTCGTTGCAGCACCAGCGGCCGAAACGTTTCGAATCATATTTTTCTGTCATTTCTTCCTCCGTTGGCGAAAGGACTTCGTGCAGGTCGTCAACGTCGTCCGTGAGGAGCGCCACGGCTTGCTGACGTGGGCCATTGTTTATGTATTCGGATCAGACGCAATCACAATCAGTTTTCTCTAATGGTTTTCAAGAGCAGATACCTGGTGAGAAACGTCAAAGGTGATTGATTTTGCTACCAGCGGCTTGTGCCGCTTTCAATATAGGCAGTAGGCGTGGAAGCACATTCGCTGAAGTATAAGCGAAGAGTAGAAGAAGCAGTCGCAGTGCAATCATCGGGTGCCATAAAATGTTATTAAAATGACTCGGTTGTCAAGTTCATCTGGCAGAGAATGATCTACCCAATTACTTCATCGAGATGAGCCTGAGGCACGGACACCAGAGCAAAATCTTAGTCGCTGGACCGCAGTTAAAATGCGCAGACTTGCACTGCATGAATGGAATTGGCTTGACTGCTTGATTAAAAAAGCAGCGAAAACTTCACATATTTCCTTGCCTAAAGAGGCTATGGCTTGATATACTTGAAGTTAGTATCTTCATGGATACATAATAATTCAAAGCAAGAATCAAATAGCTTTATGAAACTGGGTGAATTTTTGAACTAAAATTACAACGTTTGCATGTGCGTGTAACGTAACCTCTGCGAAGGAGGTTGATCGCATTGAAAACATTCAAACGAACACGGGCAAGGGTAGGGGTTTTTGTGTTGTCCAGTCATCAGTAGACTGCACTTCGCGTACCCCAGAGAGTCCCGAAGAAAGACGTGGTCAATTCGTTGGGTCTACGTTCAGCTACAGGGGCTGCCAGAGTGGAGAAATATCGCCACCTGGCTATCGGTTCTCCATGCCTAGGCTGATTACCTCGCACTGCTGAACAGGTCAGTCTGCCCTTTCAAAGCGAATATTTGATCCATAGCTGGAACCCAAACAAGCGCCACCACTCGGCTCCAGAATGGAGCTCGGAATAACGATGCTAGGTATTCCAGTTTCCTCAGAACTGCGAAATACCGGAATTGCAACCCCATCACCGGTTGCAGTTTAGTGTCATTCCCAGAACTTATATGCAATAAAACTATGCTTGCATCAAAGCATGCATTGTGCATCAGTAAAAGAAACTTAAGCTCAACGAGGTTTACTATGAATAGTAGATTAGGTTTAGTTCAGGGTATAAAAGTTTCGTCGTTGACAGAGGGGTGAAATTTCTGAGAGAGTTTATCGTTTGGCTACTACTCAATAATCATGTGAAGGTAAGGCAGCAATTGCTATTTCTGCTGCAGTTTGATGGTTATTATACACAATCTTTTATGGAAAACAATCTGTTTGAGGGCGGAAAATTTTTTACCCATCGTCTTGTGCTTTTGCCCAACTTCCTGGTTTTTCAATCGTCACGTTAATCTTGCATAACTCTAGCATTATTTCCCAAATTTCGATGTTGTCAGGTTTTTGAACAGTATGCAACGCTTTAATAAATTTTTGCCCATTTTTACTCAATTGCTGCCCTGTTTTCAAATAGACTTGCCCGATCGGTTTTTACAAAATTTTGTCCGATTTGTCACTCTTTTTCGACTGCGGTAAAGCAACTATTTTCGCTTGCATCCACGTTGTGCGATCATGCATATTGCTCCGTTCAGCACATACCTCCTTGTCCATTTAGCAAACCCTATCTCCGTTGGGTTTTTCTATGTTCTGCCATTTTCACGAGTGGCTATATGTGTTGATGCCACTTATTTTCAGTGCTTCACTGGTTATCTCGTATTTTGCGTTTTGAAACTAAGAACGTCTTTGGCGTTACTTTCCGGTACGTGCTTGTTCAGTGTACTTTATTACGCAATTTAACCGATTAGCTTGTAACATTTTGTAGTACTGGTGTCCAGAAATTTGATGTCGTAGCTTGATGGATAAGCCAGGGATGTCGTGAAAAGCAGCGGAAACCTATAAACTGTAATCTTTGAACATGACTTGCACTTTCTGTATTTTACAAAGCACACCTGGTAGGAGTTCGTGGTACCGTTGCTTGAAACAAAAACCAACGCCGCATTTGCAGAGACTGGTATTTCATTTGTGCAACAGCATAATAACCCAGTTCTTTAAACCTCGCATTCTATTCCATTGTACTACTGTTTACAAAAGACTTGTGTGTGGGCCATTGCACAAATACAAACCATTTTATTGCTCAGAGATGGTCAAACAGATCGGAGCCGATTGAGTATGTATTATTGTAAGTCATCATTTGGAAATAAAAGAGCTTGATCCAGGGCTACAGGGGAACCCTTCTTATTTGCTTTGTACTCACAACGTTCTGGTCACGTTTGCAATCACAAAAAACATCGTCGTGGGACAATTCGCCACACAACAGTACAGTGATCTTAAATTTCAACTTCAAAGCAGTTATAAATCTTGGTGTTATACAACCAAACGGGTGAAAAAATATTTTGTCTCATAAATATGTTCATTGAATGATGAGTCAAATCGCTGTTCAAATTGTGTCAAATGCATTTCGCTCTACGCGAGCACCATCGTTGTTATTTCAGCAAAATCCGAAAGCGATTTTATTAGTTAAACGTTTTTTTCCTAAGTATCTTTGCCCTGACCCCAAAATGCCGTGAGTAGGATAGATTTTTTATCTGTTTGGTACACTAGTGAGACGAAAGCTGTTGCAATAGGGTCATGAATCTTGATCATTAGCTTCATCAGAGGCGAATTCCTTGCATTCTTAAGGTTTCTCAACAGCAACAAATAAGTTTTGAGAAAACTCATCTGAACGTTTGTTGTTAGCAAGGTTGAAGCACCAACCAATATTTTATAAAGTTGGCCGTTGGGTCCGGTGCTTAACATCTGCGAGTGGATGTGGAGGAAAGGCGAAAACATTTTGGACTTGACAACACTTTAAGAAATAGTCACTAGTTCTTGACCCCAACGTCTGTGTGAAGCATGTTGAGCATGTTGTCTGATTTGAATAGCGTTGTTGCAGCGCTCTCTAACGGAAATTTGTTTTTTCATAGCCTTTGAAAATGTGACATTCAAGTCCTGTTTGAATAACGAAGTTTCACTTGGCGGTTTGTGGCAGAAAGGGACAAAAACTTCGTCCACCCTGTCCCGTTAAAAAAAGTGCTAGCGCAATACATAGCCTATCCTCTTCAGGTGTATAGTGATTGCTGCGTGACTGCGCTTGCAGTAAGCTCAATGCAAGGCCTCTCTCCTGCACAAATGTGCCCGCAATAACGACTTCCCGTGGTACCTCCTGATATCGTAAATGTTGCAGTGAAATTTCGCAAGGGGTTACTCCAACGGTATTTTGGACAGTAGCTACTGCACAACATGAAATGCGCAATGAAGCAAGTAATCAAGAACAGCAACTTCAGACAAACCAAAAATCGTAAACAGTTTTCAAGTCGGTTCTCAATTTTGTCTGGTGGTTGTGAGGTCACAACACACATTTTAGAGCAGAGTTTAATGTAATCTTGCACAAAGCTTTTTTAAAAATCCACTTTAAAAAATTGATAAAGTTGATGAAAACGCAAAAAGAAACAAAAATACTAAGAAAACTATATTCGGTGTCAGACTTTGGCAAGTTTTTCTCTGTGTGGCAAAAATAGCAAAAAACAAAGGCACACTTTGGAAAACCTTTGTCTTTGCAACTGAATTGGCATGTGTTCATGTTTCTTATGAAGCTTCTTTCACCTAGAATAATTGAAAACCAGTACAACTTTCACAAACAACTAGGGATTCTTGATCAACCGGTTGATTATTAGCTAATCAACCTACCCCGAAGACTTATGGGACAAACGTTCCCACAAAAATCTTACTCTTTGCTCTTTCGGTTCATGAAGCGTGTGCTTGTTAAAAAAATAGCATGAAGTCTTTGAATTTCATATGGCATACAATTCGGTGACTATCATGTGCTCAGTTAACACGGATGGCTGTTTAGATTTTAAAGAGGTGTAGTTTCTGAAAACCAGTGTCTTGGAAAAGTAAAGGATGCAATGAAGCTACCAGGCACATGCAAGCACAATCAAGAGAAGAGCGTCCTGTTCATAAAACAATACTCTCAGAACAAAATGAAAACATTTTTCTGCGACGTTTGTTGGTCCACGGAAATCAAACCCAAACCGTTTCACAAAATTCTTGAATTTTTACTTACATGTAAACTTCAGATAATGATTTTTCTGAAAAAATTAAAAACCTTCTATATCTTAAGCAACATACTCCAGTTACTAAGCAGTATTAAAAAAACTAATCAATTTTTTGACAAAAGCACAGGCCCGTAAGCAAGGAGACGCAAGGGGGCGAAGTCCCCCTAGAAAATGTTTTGCCGCACCTGAAAAAATGTGTTGGATATCGTTTGAAACTATTGGACATAGTCCAAAAATGTTGGGCCCCTCTTCGCCCCTCCAGGTGCCCAAGCTGGCTACGGGCCTACAAAAACATATGGGCAACCTACAACACTTCTCATCATGTCTTATTATCTTTTGAAAACATTCTTAGGCAATGATAGAGTTAGATCAATATTTATTTTTCTCTCAAAAGCATTGATTAAACCACATTATTGGGCGATCTTAGATAATGACAAGGGCGTGCGCAAGGGGAGTTGGGGTTAAAAGCCCCCCTTGAGCTTGATACATTACAAAAACTTTATTACTGCGCACAGGAGATTAACTGTTTTCGCATACTTTTTGCTTGTTAATTTGTCGGCAGAAAGCAAATATCACGGAATGAATTTGCATGCAAATTTCTAGGAACATTGCAAACGGGCTAAAAAGTAATAATTAGATTTGTTGGGAATCTGGGTTATCGTCTGCGTCCAGAAACCATCTCACCACTTTTTGCAGACCTTCCGTCCACTACGCATGTTTAAGATTCTGTTTCGTGATATTTCACTTTATCCGGAAGAATTGTCTTTATTTTGTTTGCTATGGCTGATCTGCGCATGCGCTGACCGCGTTGGCTACATTACCAATTTCTGTAGCACGAGCTCAAAAACCGCAGTTGTTAACACAGAAGCAGTCAAGCATTTGATAATGTTTCAGCAGGGAAAAAGGAAAACTAAAAATTTGCTGGACTTCTATACATAACAAAAAATCGAAAGTTTTCTTGCGTGCTTTATGCGCATTCTCGATTCTTGTGTAGTTTAGCAAGATACGACCTTGCAAACCGGGGTGTGCGTCAGACAGCCCAATCGCACACTTTCGATGCTCGACTGCTCGTATTCGACAAGACATCAGCGCAGCCTCATTTTGCAGTTGTAAATTACTCTGACGCAATGATGAGTGTGTTTTACTCTGTTTTAACTCGCAGCCTGATATTTTTGCAGTTATGAACTGCTGTGTCGTAGCGTTGAGTTTATTTTTCTCCGATATCCTAACTTAGAGCGCTGATATATTTTATATTCGGTGCACTGACACATAAAATAAGGGGAGTGCGTGTAGAAGCATATGCATATTATGTCAACTAACTTCGCCATGACATTGGTTTGGAAAATATGAATATGGCGTCAAATTGTGACGTCACAAAGAGCGCACACCAAATACAAATGACCACCATATGCCACTAATGAAGCCCCTCCATGAAAATTTTCTGCGTACGACACTGGATAATGAGGTTAGTTTATTTATTTGGAGAAGCACTTCAGGAACTAAAAATCGGTGTGGCTTTCAGTGAAAAGCAGATGCTGCTGGTTTATAACAAACCAACATCATATCCAGCGGAATGCCAGAGCATGACAGCTGGGATGAGGGCAGGCTGCCCCGCAGTGGCACATTCGTGTGCCAAGTGATTTCAGCACAGAAGCAGCTGAAATCTGCCTCAGCCGGCCGGAAGCCAAGGAACAGTTTGGCGGGCGCCCGGACTGAGACTGCCAACCCCTGCTGCC
>JGI24158J21664_10001867_pt1 | contig 24572 bp, 18 predicted proteins | sample Ectturendosymbi3_FD_21664 | JGI IMG/M metagenome (IMG submission 21664) | reverse complement strand
TTCAAAATTATTGTTAATCGGGCAAGGAATGCAAACGGCGTTTTTCAACAAATCAAACAAAATTAAGAGGGCTGATCAAATCTCAGCTACAGTAGTTTAAAGGTACATTCGATTTGAATAGTTTTTTGTTAAAACATACATTGTGATGACATTATGAAAACTGTTCTGTGTGTTACATCACAAACAATACTGTAGTGTATTTTCGGATTGTGTGTTATTTTATCATGCATTTCAAGTAAATAGTACTCAAATTTATTTTGACACGTACTTTCCATGTATTAGTAACTGTTGTGCTAGGCCGCGGGGTCCACAGAAAATTGTATACTTTAATTGGGGGTCAACGTGCAGAAAAGTTTGAGAACCACTGGACTGTTTTCCACAAACTGTTTACTTCGGCTGGTTCTATATTCGTACAGTGCGCATTATTTTTGATGAAGGTGTGCGTGCGTGGGTGTGTGATCATCCTGTTACCAATACCACATGCTGGCCTTCAGATTAAAACATTGCATGGAAGTGCACTGGTTGCATTTTTTTCTTGCGCAGGATTCAGGTTCTCAGTCCGCCTCACAACCTAGTGCCGCATCGGACGAATATGCTGAAGAAATACCGAGGCTGACACGATCCGTCACATGGCCACAAAATGTCGGCGAGAGCATTGTCACGTCACTCAAATGCGATAGAAATGTTAAAGCGGTATGTTTTGCTTTAAGAGTTGTGCAAGTAATGAGCGATGCTTTGCCTTGCGGGTTTCGGTAGCGTTTGTCCACACAACCACTATGGACAGTTTGGCAGCGTCGTTATCCTTCGAAGCTGACGAAAAGATTCGGCGTCGTTAGAATGTGGCGCCAGGTATTTTGGTGATTGTCGTACTATGAGTATAAACACTGTGGCGACAAATTTGTCATTAGACTTTCCCGAATATTTTCCGTGAAGTGGCATCAATGCTTTGGTGATCGGTTGTTAATGGTGACGCCTTAGTTTATTACATCCTATTACAGTGCAGTGAAAAATCCTCTGAAAAGCTCTTTTTCCTCGCATGGACACACCTTAATGGTTCGCTTTCGAATCCGATGTCACCTCTATGGTTTTTATTTTAGGCTGGACCTGTCTAATCACTGAAGCGGATTTTTGTTAACATCGAACCGTGACTACTACTGAAATGAAGTCGAATTGTTGTATCATAGCACTCGTCACAAAACACGCTAAATTCACTGTCGCAATGCCGTGCGGCGTTCATTCATGAAGGTGAATTTTCGTCTCTGAAAAAAGGAGAGGATCCTTGTTCAGTACACGTAGCATATAGTCCATAGAAATCAACGTGACTGACTCTAACGTAAAAGGCCTACTGCCAATCTACACTAAGCGTGACTACATCTTCAGTTTTTCTTTAAAGACGCAACGCTGTCTCTGGCGTGTCGCTATAAGTTAATAAGTAGAATTGATTGGTTACTAAATAACTCACCTCGAGAAGTCATCGCAGAACGTGAGCCGTGTCCACTCGATGGTAAAATATAGACCCCTTCCTCTTTCTGACAAAATAGCCTGCATTGAGACCAATGCCACAAAAAATAACGATATGCGCACTGCAATAATGTTGGTAGTGCGTTTTGAAAAATTGTCCACCTATTGGATTAAAATTGTGCACAGTTTACGACTTACACTGGATAGAGAGTGATGTTTGTCGTTGAACTGTGCATAAGTTAACTGCACTTCAAACATGTCTTCTCGCGTGGATTGCTAAGTCTTGGTCGTTATACCTTTTCTGATAAGAGCTCCACTTAACCAATTCGGAGGAAAGATGAAATTATCTTCTTTAGATTTTCAGAACGTAGAACAAATTGCATCGGCAAGGAAGAAAATCGATGCTAATCGAGTTGCGAGTTTACACCCAACGAATCTGTTATTGCTAGTGTTTTGAGTTCGGTTTCAAAACTAAAACTTGCAAAATAATTTGCAGTGGGTGTTTAAATTTAATTGAATATCGTATTTTTCTAAGAAATGGCGTAATTATTTGGCAAGTCTTATGTTCTAGTGCAAGGTTTCCCAAATTGAGTCCGTGAAGATATGACAAAAAAATAAACAAATTTGCTTGGAAAACTTGCGTATCTGGCATACACTTTTAACCTCAATCAATTGAAGTTGTCATTTCAAGAGATGCAAACATTTTGCTTAGTCAATACAAAATAACATCATTCATAAAGAAACTTGAAATGTTGAAAAGGAGAAGAAATGATAATTTTGGGGATATATTTTCTGTGCGAATATATTGCCAGCAAACCCTTAATTAATGCAGAGTTAATTTTTTCTGATGTTCAACAACATCTTGAATTACTTTCTGGATATTTAACAAATATACTTCTTGAATAAGACGCATGAGAATTTAGACTTGATTACAACGCCTTTGATATTGCAAACGTCGATCGAAGACGCACCCGAGCATCAAGCGTAATTGCAGGCCCTTCGCTCCCCGCTGTGGCGCCAGCAAGCCAGTTCTCGCACCGCTGAGTTGCGCATTGCAGCGGTCTGTGCTGTTGTATGGCGTTGAGACCTGGCCTTCCACCAAGAATCTGTTATCGCGGCTAGATGGATTCGACAGCAAGAGCTCTCCGATAACTGGTCAATACCCACTGGTGGGAGCATATCTCCAACGCAACGATAGGCTTCGCATCCCGTCGCTGAGTTCGCTGGCACGGACATGTGCTCCATATGCCACCACAGCACCCATCCGGCATTGCCATGACTACGATCCTGTGGCGTCTGGCTGGAAGCGATATCGCGTTGGGGGGCAGGGGTAAGAATCCCCCTGACCAGCCAAATATAAAAACCGGGTCCCCGCTTAGCTTATATTTGGATATTTAGTATTCTTTAAGTTTTCAGTAAGTTGTTTTTTACGTTTCTCCGAGTGTCTTCCGGTGATTTCGGGTTTTAGTGTAGACATCCACATCAAGATTGCTGTATCGTGTTTATTTTAACGACGACGAGCGGCAGACCGAAGCCTGAATATACTCTTCGTCGCGTCATGTCGAGCGAACCAATTCACGACGAACAGTTAACGAAAGATTGCAAACAAGTGACAAACAATTAACAAAAGATTTCAAGCACGTAATAGATGGGTTGGTAAACTGCAAGCATACGACAAAATTATACAACGAGGAAACAACATGAATGGAGAATTAATCACAGAATGATAAAGAAATTACAGTAATAGAGATGTCCAAGGTGTTATGGCGAGATTAAGCGGTTAGAGCATTGAAGATATTCAGAGACAGCATTATGTAAATTAGTTGTGGGGTTAAATTTATGCGAAGAATGTCCAAACAGCACAGGTTGTAACAGTCTTGAATGATCGTATATAACACTTGGCAATAAATCTTGCAGACCTTCTTTCGATAATATTGATTTTGCAGATCGTAGGAGGTGAACGCGGAGCGCACAGTGAAGAGTACAATTAGGTAGATGCTCATCTGTTTCTTTTCTACCACATGACCACAAACGATAAGTGCGCTTGTTCAGGTTCAGGTTTAGGACACTGACTCATGCGCAGCCTACACCGTAACGATGTGCTACAGGGATTGCTGCCATGAAGATGTCAGCAGCTACGCTTTGAGCCACAGTAAAAAGTTTCTAGACGTATTTAAACGATGAAGAACTAGCAGAAGATTTGACAACGGGCAATGCATTCCACAAGCTAGCAGCTTGCCGAAAAAATGAGTTGAAAAGTATATTTTTTAGGCAAGGGAATTTGGACATTTAAACTGTCACGAAGCATGTATGGTGATAAATCTTTAAACATTTTTGAGATGAGAGGTTGCAGGGTTGGTGACGCCATCCCAAACATTATCTTATAGTAGTGAAGTGGAATTTTGATTTTAACTTTTGCTACTGAGCTTAACAAAAAATATATCTTTAAAAACAGCGTCACTGGCTGTGGTCTTCATGCACCCTGTGATTATTTTTGCTGCAGTTATCTGGGCAGTGTCCAAAAATAAAGCATCAGATTGGGAGCAAGTGTCATAAACAACGCTACCATAGTCAAAAATTGGAAGAATAAATGAGTGGTAAATCGACAAAAGAACAAATCTAGGCACCAAATTTGAAATAGATCTAAGACGGTTAATATGTAGCATAGTACGCTGATGAAGATTTAAAATATGAGAATTCCAAGAGAGGCTGTGATGGAAGAGCAAGCCTGGATGCTTGTGGCTATCAACTTCTTGGAGCTGCATGTTCTTAAAATATTTTTTTGTGCATTGACACCACATTAGGATTCAGGATTCACTATCATTCTCAGCTTTTCTCTGAGTGTTGGCTAGTGGGCCCCCTTAAGCGAAGTTTCCCCCTGGCTCAAACCTTAAGTTAAGCCACTAGAGATCATCCAAGACGAGGCCCTCAACCTTGCCCAGGACCGTACCACATGGCGGGCTCTCGTGATTATGGTTAGCTCCACTCACGATACCCCAAATGGTACCACGCATGAGATCCGGTGATGGTAATGCAAAAGTGTATCTGACAGGACGCGAAGCAAAAGAATTAGCCGAATTGTCATCTGATCGAAGTTTAATGATTAGTTTCAAACAGCTCTTTCATATTTTTGGTTAAGCGTTGAGGACAAATATCTATTGCTGTCACAAAAGGCAACTGAAATTTAATTGCCTTTTGCCACTACGTGCATGTGTGACATAGCATTTTCAGCTTTCATAAATAGGATGACGAAATGCAGATCCGGAATCGGATTTACCGTGGGCTCTGGCTTACGAGTTTGTCTGTCAGAAATAGCACCGAGAATTGATAAATTGTGCAGTAAAAAGCATTCCCCATCCCATTGGTGATTTCTGTTTTGTGCAATAAAAGTTTATTTAATGTCAGTGATTTTTCGTTTTGTAATATCCCGCGGTTGTAGTTGGGCTGAAAAATTGATAAGAAATAAGGCTGGCGTCCGAGAAGAAACAGATTCACAAATAGGGGTCAGTGGCCCAATGGCCTAAAATGTTTGGAAAGCCCTGCTCTCGCGTCTTTTTGATGTTAATCAAGTTTAACTGATGTTGCTGTTCTATGAAATAAATGGTCATGCACATTTGTTCTTGTTGTAAGCATTTTGCTGACAATGCTGTTGTTTTTGTCGCAGTACTACACTGTCGTCAAGCATGTCAAGAACTACCAGAACTGCTTGGAAGAAGGTGAAGCGAAAGAGTTTGAAGATGAAGTCGAGTACTTGCTTGACGGATTGCAGCCATCTCAACCGATTCCGATCAGGTTTCGTGCCTTCGTATTTCTTCATGAAAATGTGTGCGGGCAGCCACGAAGCGCTTGTACCGTATTTTTCGGACCATAAGGCGCGCCGAATTACAAGGCGCAATATCAACAATTGAGTGTGAGCCGTTCTTTTTTCATAAGTTAAAGCGCACCTGATTATAAGGCGCACTAAATGAAGCAAAACTCAGATAACATACCGGGGAGTTTAATCGGCCAGATTAAACTCTTTCGAGTCCGATTAAACTCCCTCGGATTACCGTACAAATGGGAGTTTAATCTGTCATACATGCCTAATCCGCTAGACAAGAATAAAATAAAAGTTGTGCGTGTGTTTGATTCAGTGTGCACTGATACTGTCAGGAACCTCGCGGAGTAATACAATCCATGTATGTGCTAGCTACTCTCGGAACAACATACACTGCTCATTGCAATTTTTGTTGGTTTATTACGTAACATGGTGGTCTGTTTACAAAAAAATCGTAACTAGGAATAAAATAAATAGCAACATTTACCACGTACAATTGGTCCTAGGTGAGAAAGCACAACCACATTCATACAGAAGGCGCACTTTCGATTTTTGAAAAAATTGAAGGATTTCAAGTGCGCCTCATGGTCCGAAAAGTATGGTACTTGTTAAAGTTTTTGAATTGCGCTCACTCGAAAACTGGTTGAAAGTTATTTTTGTCTCTTTACTAATCTAAAATTTTTCGAAGCTTGTCTGTCAGCTGCGTTTACCGCTATCATCCAGATAGACGACGTCACAGGTTTCCCCCTTGTCCCTCCCCCACCGAATAAGACTAAGGCTTGCATTGTGTTCTCCTGTGGTTTTGATAAGTCGCCAACACTTTTATCACGTATAACATTTTAGTGGAGATGTGGGCGAATACTTGGTTTTCATCGCTGCATCACGTGTAAGTTATATTTGGTGTCATTGCGTAAGGTACTGCTATGGAAACAAGGATCTGTCTTGCTTACTAGTGGTTACGTTTAGACCAGTAGTTCTCAACCTTCTTTTTAAATATCCATGGACCACTTTGGACTTTGCTATGCTGGCACCCCATGAACAACTAGCCGAAACTCTGTTACACATAGGTCAGTGAACTCAGGGTATGTTCAGTTTTCGGATTTATGGAACTCTGTAGACCACCGGTGGTCCACCTGGTCCACGTTGAGAATCGCTTATCTAGACTTTGCTAGCCTTAGAATAGTTGGTTCGTTTCTTGGAAAACGTTATTTATATGTCGTTATCAAGAAACGAATGGTTACCAACCTTTTCAACTTCAACAAGATACACGAAAGCAAAAAAGCGGTCAATTAATACGTAAGGCTTGTTGCCATTAAAATCAGGACGTATTTGAGAGTGATCTACGTGTCACGTGTCCATGCGGCAAAGTTCACACGAACGGACTTCGGTGAAATGAGTGAATTGTGTCGACGCCACCTTTTCTAAACGACACAGAACCGTTCTGTGTCGTGTAATGCGATTTCCAACAAACAGCGGTATTTGAAAGCAGCGGCGTAGCCGGCCCAAAATATTGGGAGTTGACTTTCGGCGAGCAACAGTATTTTGCTAGGAACGTCGCTTCTCAAAGCACAAAATGACTGGATATTCCAAAAATTTGGGGGGACGGGACCCTGCCCCCCTCTGGTTACGCCCATATTCGAAAGCATGACAGATGGTAGCTGCGCTTTGCGCTGTTCGCAGCGGCCTGATACCACTCGCGGTTAAAGCGAAACAAGACGTTCGTGAAACCTGGATGGCAGGAAATCGGCGAAACAATGGAGTGTGGTTTATCACGTCCACCCTTATACACTCAGCCGACAGGCTTGCAGATCAATGAAAGTTCGGCATCGAACGCAGTCGACTGTTCTCAATGCCTGGTGTAAAGCAACGCTTTTCACGGTACAGGTGTCTCTCGGCGACGAACCTTTCCAGCAAATGCCAGCAGCACAACTTCCGACTTTACCTCCGCGCGCACAACGTTTCGATGAAAATATTCAGCAACTTGCAGGACGCCACCGAAAACAAGGTACGGATTGCCTCCTGTCACTGAACAAAATGTTTAGTTCGTGATTCACCATTTCCGTATTTCCCGCTTAGTGAAAATGCAGCTGGTAGGACGGTAGTTGTGGAAAGCACAAGCGAAGGCACATTTTTGGGACAAAGGTATCCGATGTGGGAGTTCGACTTTGAAACAGTCTGATTTTATGTTTTAAGTCGAGCCAAATTTCTGTTCGAAATCATAGAAATTCACCGCTGTTTTGCTACTAACCAGAAAGGTATGTGCCATGTTAACCCGTGAACCTGTTATGCTCAACGTTTTGAGGCTTTGTTGATAAAGCCTTCGTTATACAAGTCTAGGGAAGCTTAAGTTTTGGCCATTTTTACTTAAAGTATTTCTCTCACAGCTACAGGTTGCATCTTTCGTTTGCGGACAAACTGCATCAGCAACATCGAAGATATTGTTTAGCCGATCTAATTAGCCCATCAGTCAAGCGTTGCTGTCGAAAGCTTTTTTGATGTGCTTGACATGCATGCTGTCCACTTTGCATGAAGAACAACATTAATCACGTTTATTACACGTTAATCACGTTTAATTGCGGAGTGTATGAGTTTTTTTTTTAACTAGTCACGTACAGTTTTCTTGAAAACCGCACTTACCTAGTTTATGCCATTTACGCAACGAGATGAACATTGCAAAAACTCGAAAAACTCTTAAGCAATACTTGAAAAGCATCAAGATTTTCTGTTGCAAAACGTATTGAACCATTCTCGTGAGTTTTGCTTCGCTGCGACAACGTGGCGACTTCCAGAAAACGTCAGTGCTACTGTAGATCTTCGTAGTAACTGTTACGTTCTCCCTGGTGTATTGTCGTGACGGAATACCCCAAGTCGGTTTTTGATCGCGCTAAAAGGATGTTCAGTTTATTGCTGCACGCGCTACATTAACTGTGCTTCTGCCAACAGTACGATGCAAAAAGAATACACCTCATTGCTCTTTGATTTTTCGCAGTCCCTTGCGTTGGCCACCTCGGCGCTTTTATTCATGTTGAGTCGGGACCGGCAAATGGAAGTGGACAAGCTCACGCTGCAGCTCCTGCTGCGAATCCTAGACCCGTTGGAAAAGGAAAACGCAAATGCCAATGGCCAGGCCAAGTGTGGTAAGTGTTAATATTCATATTCTTCAGTAAGTAACAGTAGTGGCTTCAAAAAGCGTTTACGTCGGTGAAACTTTTTAAAAGTTATTTTGTGCGGGCGTTTTTAAATCTTTTTAGAAATAATCAAGAAAGTTTGATAGCTGTATGTGTTATACCTTACATATAAGCCATGGCGTCAGTGACAGCTCCACGTTATTTCCGGGTTATGTTTGACGCAGCCAACTTACTTTGCCTACCTGCCCCTTCAGCTTGAGAAGCTGCCACCTTGTTGCTAACCGGGTTCTTAGAATTTGTGCAACCGTTGGTAATGAGATGATTTATAGTAACTAAAAATACGATGTAATTCATTAGACTTGTTGCACAATGCCTGACGTTTGCACGAATTGTCAACGGATGCCGTGGGTTTCGAAAGGTTTCCCACTCGTGTCATCTTTAAGCTGCTTCCAATGACCATTTGCCGCTGTTTCAATCTTTTGCTCGTCTGATAACGAGGTTATTGTTTTGCAAACGTAAAGACCTTTGTAAGACTTGCTGCCAGCGTTAAAAGCTACGCGCACAGCATGCGAGGTCGAGTCGACGAGAAAAGCCCGCTAATGTAAACCATTCCAATCATGAAACAGTTTAGATTGAACTGCAATGCCAAGCGTGAATGTTGCGCAGCGAAGGCTGCATTTGCACAGGAGGAGGCGGTCTTAGTAACCCATGATTAGACGCACCAACGCTTGATTTGCAATTACACTGAGGCGCATCCGATCGCACGCAAGCATCACAAAGTTGTCTTGCAGGGGAGGGCTACGACACAGGGGTAATTGCCCGACGTCCGGGAAATTAGTAGCCTGTGCGGGCAGACACTGCCATAAGAAATTAAAAAAGTGGACCGGAAATGGGTTGTGCACTCTTCCGACAATACTGCTTCAAAAATGATTTCTTGGCAAGCTTACTGCTGGTGTGGTCTTCGTTATTAACATTCTACAAAGTGAACTGGTTGCAGCACTAGTATTTCTTACAGTTCAAACTTTAACTTCACATCAAATGGATCTGCTTCAGAGCGAAGACAAATCTTTTAAGTGTTTAACGGAACGGTTTTAAGGCGAAAGACATCACCTCGAACTGGGACTCCAACAAGCTCGCGCTTAACCTAACGTCGAGGAAGATGCGTAACTGTGTTAAACCTGTTTGACACGCTGTTTTACTGGTTGGCCACTTTGTCAAGAATCCCTTCACAACCACTGCTAACATTGCTTACGTAAAATTAGGACTCGGACAGATTCGATTGCTGATGCAACCGCAGCTGTTGTTCGTGTCTGTGTAAGGTCAAATAATGACTGCCTCAGTTTTTTTTCGCCGTGCTCTGGCACTTCCCTTGGCTGTTTACTCGCCGAACTAATCAATACACGTGTTCTTCACGAGCTCGATGCTGCAAATGCGAGTGGAATGCTGTTGCATACGCGTTTCTCGTTTGGTCTCAGCGCCAGACTCCACACTATAGCTGCACTGCTGCATGCCACACGCGCTGGCGTCTCTTGTTCGTATTGGTGGGATGTTGTCTTGTTGAGTCCGGCCTTCGTACGTTCCGTGCGCTTGCACTTCAGCCGATGTTTTTCAAGTACATTACCGTGAACATGGCGTGCAATTTAACACAAGCTGCGCAATCAATCGATTTACCAATCAAGCGTTCTGGAGGGCGGCAGCAGCAGCCCTTCAGGCACCGAGGATGCTTACTAAGAAGTATATATTCTCGTGCGCTCTGTGCTAAAGTGACGGTCTATTTCAAGTTGTCCGCTTGATATTTTTCGTGTGTCGTCTTTTTTCAATATAAATCAGTTCCATTGTATGGTGTTGCTGTGTCGTGCCGTTTTGCTTTGCCAAGTTTTGCTAACTTCTGCAAAGGGCGTAGACGAGCAACCAATGAGGTGTGTCAACTGTTTTATTGTCATAATAAAAAACGTTGTTGTTCTCAGGACAAAACATATTTTGCTTTAGGGCAGGCTTATTTTGTATGAGAATGCAGCTGCACAAGTTGTTGATGAAGAATGTATCTGTTGACTTTTCTTTCGATATTTTCAGTGTTGAAAAACCGTAAAGCACAACGTTTCCAAGTTCTAACATGGCTTTTTGGCAGAAAGTTGTGTCAGTAATCAGCTACCTCAAATGTTTCGTTAGCTCTGTACTTCGCAAACTTTTGTTTTCTGTGTCTCAATTGATGATATTTTTTTACAGATTTTACCTGTGTGATGGCAGCTACACTATATTAACAACTGTTGAAATTCTAATAGACTTCTTTCCGATAGAAAGCCCAATCTCTGAAGCTAAAATGATTGTTAGTTGTTTTAGAGCAGGGGTAGGAACCTGCGGCCTGCGGACGAAATACAGCACGCGTGGCCATTAAATATGGCCCGCATCAGAATTTTCGTTACTCAGTTAGAACACAACATGTGTCAAAACGAAACTTCATGATAAGAAGACAGTAAGTCAATCAAGAGGAATCTCTCTCGCTCCTCATGGTTTTCTTTCATTATTTTCCTCAACAAGTTAAAACGAGAAGTTGAAGATAAAATAACTTATATTCCACAATTCATGCTGCCTGTGATAGTAAATAGGTTCCCCACCCCTGCTTTAGAACCACATCCGTAAGCACCTTGCTGCATTTCGTACGCGTCTAAACGTTCGCAGAGAAGTTTGTTTTTTTTGTTTTCAAAACCCTGTTCGGCTCCGTCCCATCTCTTTCCACCTCCTACAGTATCAGAATGTTTAAGAGGTCCGTATTTGTTAAGTGAAAGTGGTATAAATGTACTGCTCATATTTGCCAGGAAAGTCTTTCACTGCAACTTTTTTCCGGTTTGTTGTGCAGCTCGTGCTACCTTTACCACAAGATTTGAAAAGACATTGTTTCTCTTTCTTCACGACCAGCCAAAACCATCATCACTTTACATCAACACTCGCATTAGATTCGCAACTAATCGACGTTTTTCCTCTTTGCGTTGCATGCTACTTCCTCCCATAGTGCACGAAATGTTTACAAAAATCTTCGTTTGTTCTTATGCGGTGCCGTAGAAACACAAGACACCGTTGCCTTTTCACCGTAACGCCCATAACACTGCTGGATCAATTCTTCCGCATGAATACATGATGTTTTGCTTATCTGTGATCTTTTTGGCAAGCCTCAGTCTGTTAACACTACTCACTTATCCAGCTGCTGCAGTACCCGCCATTTTCGCGCTATCTTTTCCTCACTTTTGATTGTCCTACTCCTTTTCTCTGCATAAGTCCTACTTTTAAGGTATTTGCTTGTTTACCAAAACACACAATCTTTCAAAACGTTTCGTAATAAATTGGGAGAATTTAGACCATCAGGCGGAAAATGGTGAAGTCATGACTCCAGAATCCGCCAACTTTTTAGGATCCCTTCACACAGGGAAAGTCATAATTTATTTTTATTTCTGCCACTTCAGGTGCTCAACAGAAAAGTGAAGAAAAAAAGAAGTACAAGTTTTTTAAAAGCAAAGGCAATTCCGAAAACGACAAAACTATCGACAGCGTTGAAACTAAGATCAAGGAGTTGATTGACGGTTGTGGCGACATGTTGCTTACGGGAAACGATGTTTCAGTAAGTTTTCGAGTGGAGTGTCAGCTGTTAGTGCTTTCCAGTTCACAAACAACACATGATCCAAGCTGGATTGTTGCAGCAATGTTGTTCATCACGTAATGCTTTTGTTCCTGAACGAGCGAGTCCATTTTTGCCTTTACTGATTTCGCGCACGAACAGGCCGTTGGGGTGCACGCGTTTGCAAACACGCGTTGGGCTGCACCAGTCTTTTCCATGCGTCGTTTATTATGTCACAGACAAAGAGATTGGCCAGCGAGGCTTTGCTTCGGTTCACTGCGCGCCGCACCACGGAATGGTTCCGAGAGGAAGTCCGATTAAAAGGTGGCTTGGACCACATCATATCCCTAGGTGAGTTGAACTATCCTTTCATTAGTTTATTGCGCGCGCATGTCGTACCTGCTGACGGCAGGTATGTATGACGCAATCGTGCGTTTCCACCAATGTCGTCGCTTCTGGTATAAACAACGATATTTCCCCTTCCAGTAGAAATCAGGCTTTTTTCCCTTGCCTTCTGATATCGCTGTAAGTCCGCACTGATGGCAACAGAAGGTAAAGGTCGTCGCAGGAAAAGTACTTTTGCCGCTGAGTGTTGTTTTTGACCAGCCCGAGGTCACTCGTGTTGCTGTGGCAAACGACGAAGCTGAATGGACTTCACACGCTCGGATGCGCTACATCCGGGAAAGTGCGTGTTAGGAAGTGCAGAAGACAGACGTGCTGCTGCAGTCGGCTCTGTCTGCTGTGGTAAGCAGCGTTAAACGCACGCGGGTGTCGATTCCCATCGCAGCCACGGACAGGAAAGACCCGAAGTTGCTGTTGTGTGCAACAAGGATTTGTACTGTAGTTGTGTGAAACCAAGAACAAACATCTGACTTCAGCCGATTTTTATTGAATTGGGTGGTTGTTTCAGCCTTTTCTGCTTATTTTTGATGCGGCAACAATGTAAGCTGTTGCCTGCATGTGCTTGCTGCACATATGTCTTGCCCGTCTGACTTAATCGTTGAATGCGACAGAGTCATTCGCAGTACGTTGCTTGATACGGTCATGCTTGCGCGTAAAATCTAGTTATTTTTATTGTACGTGCATGCAGTTCCGCAGCCAGATTTTAAGGTTTCGGGGAGCACAATCCATTTTTAGGAAAGATTTAAAAAAATTTGTTTAAAGCAAACCGTGATGTCATTTTCTGGACACAACAAAATTTGGGGGGCACAAAAAATTACGGGGTGCACTGCCCTCGAATGACCCCCATGGCTACGGGCCTGCGTGCATGTTGTGTGAGACGCTTGCTTAACTTTTCACGTTTTGTCAAACGAGTTTAGTCCGAACTCGCAGAAATATTAAAATTGTCAGCCTCTGGCAATGTTCTTCCGTCATTTTTTTAAAAATTCGCTCTTTTCAGTCAAGATCCACGTGGACGAGATCAGCTCGTGCTCGTCCGTAACGAATCGGTGCGAGCGCACTCTTGCCTTGCTCGAACGGATACTGAAAGTTCTCGAAAACGCGATCGTCAACTCCCCGCGCAACGCCATGTACCTCGTCACGCACCAACGCGCTCTGCTGTTGAAAAACATCGCAAGGTTTGTTGCGTGATATTTTCTTATCCCGTCATAAATGAGTCAATGAATGTCACGTGCTTCGAGAGCGTTTCTTAGTCGGCCATTTGAAAGATGATGTCGCTCCGGCCAAGTCCACTCGGAATAACGTAGATTCTACAGCAGCTATTAGTCATATGCGAGTGACGCTACGTTGTGTTGCGCCTTTCACGTGACGTGTTTTGTGCGATCAATTTCAGCGCAATGAACCCAGTTGTAAATTTATGGGAATTTTGCTTTTCTGCCCCAAGTAGCAAATACAGCGGAAAATTTTCGTCTTATGCAACGTACTTTGCTGTTGACATCGTTTCAATCGTTTTAATGCTCCCCAGCGTTTTTACAAAAAGCTGCATCAGGAACAACTCTGAAATATACAAGACAGCCATTGGTTTGGACAAGCTATCTGAATGTGAGAAATCGGGTAGTCTTTAAAATTGCACTAAAATTGCACACGGTCCTGTTAAGTGCCTACGACAATGTTTCATTTTCAATCGCACTCGCCACATTAATCTTCCAAAACGTTTCTTCTTGGGCACTAGCCTGGCCAATTATTGCATGGTGGCCAATGACATATGCAACAGGCGGGCTGCGGGGCCAAAACTCGACCCACCAGACGACTCAGTGTGGCCGTCGCTGACAAGCATAAGATTTGGAGGGCATGGCGTTTTAATGCTAGTATTTTGGTATATGTAAGACTGTGTTACTTGTTCGTTGAAATCGCGGGTCGCACTGTCTTCCAAAATTTGCCAGCGAGTCTGGTCGGGAGGAGATAAATGCCTTTTTTGTGTAAACTGGTGTAAATGACATGCAACTGCTTCAATATAAAAGATTTTTTGTTCTTCCAGTTACAGCAAAGCATAGTGATGTAAGCCTTATTGCAAAAAGTAGTTTGATAAGCGGATTTATTTTACAGCTCAGTAAAGAAAGTCACTTTCTATATCAGCGGGAACAATTGGTCTCCCTTTTTAGCCAGTGCTTCAAAGTCTGGAGTTAGTTTTGTAGCGGGATTCTCAGAAGATCTCTCTTTTACAATAGCGAAGCCGTTATGAGACTTGACTGCCAAATATTTCTGAAATCGCCCCCCCCTGACCTTACTGGCTGGATCCTCCCCTGCATCCCACTCCCTGCTCTTATGCTAAACTGTTCGGTACTAACCTATCTGGCAGGTTTATCTCAGCCCAGGAAAACCCTGATATTTAGACTCTTGGTACGTCGAAGAGCCTAGGATCGACACCGGCAAAGAAACATATACTGTAATGCTTCAGTTTTTAAGAGAACGTGTTTGTGCGAGCACAAAAGTAAGTTTGCACCTGTTGCCTATCACACTTCCCGTCTCCGTTGAACACTTCCAAACCGGAACTCGGGCATTTGTGAATTGCATCAAGAAAACATCGGAAAGACTCCGTCGTGTTTTAAACGTCGGGGTGTCTTCCCCCCACACAGACAAAACATCAAAGCACCAAAGTGGCCGCAAACCGGTTTTCATGCGTTTTTTTTTTTACCAGCGAACAACCGAGGAACTTTCACAAATTGCGTATCTTGTGCATCGACCGATGCAGATCAAAATATAAGGCCTCGGGCAGTCAATGTCCTTCTGTCCGAGCAATCCAATCCCAAATTTTGTAAACTGTTGTAGAACCTCTTTGTTTCAGCCTTCTTGGGTACATTCGATTGGTGCGAAAATGGTGCATGTAGCAAAATTGTGTGACCAGTGTTTGATTGCCAAGGGCAAACGATGCCATGGCGATTTTGAGGTTTGGTTGATAGACTCAAAGAAAGCGATTTTGCAATTTAAAATCAAGTCTTCCACGGCTTGTTGCAAAGTTATATAGAGCTGTTGATACTGTTTTCCTTGAAATGTTCGTTGATTTTGGCGAATGCTTTCCAACAGATTTATTTTTTTTTACTTTCTGACAAAAATCGTAGAAGTGGCTTCTTTCGCATATAAAAAGTTGGCCTGGAAATGTAGCGATTTCTTTCCTAAAACAATCTGGCAATAGGTCAGTACGGATCTCCCTTGTACTTCTATACATTTTTTATTTTTTTGCAAACGTTTATTTTTTCATGTTGTGAGAAGCCACCGCAGCGAGCGTCTTGAATTGAAATTGCCAATTGCAGGCGGTTATCATACGTATCCAACCAAAGGAGTTTTACAGGGGTTGGCGTTTTGCGACAAGTTAGTATGGGCACTGTGAAGTTTATTATCTGTTTGTCAATGCTGTGTTCTGTGTGGATTTACTGTTCAAGCGCTTCATTTCGTGATTTTAATGCGTTAAACACCAGGCGTTGTTCATTGAAAAAGGAGGTGGTAAAATTATCCGCATCAGCTGGATGTGTCCGACAGGTATGTTTGACGGAGTCGTCATCTTTCTCACTTCTGTTTCAGTTTGCTTCAGAAGTGCCTTAACTGGCTTTCCTCCTTTTCCTTTAACGGCGATTCTGATTCGGCGAGTGACGTGAAGTCATATACTGTCCTGAGAAGTTGCATCCTACAAATCGTCAAATTGCTCGTTAACATCAGCAACGACAATGGTAAGTGTTAGTTTGGGACCTTGCATCTAACACGCATATTTCTGAAAGACATGGGGTGTCAAGCAAAAGTGCCTGTCCATGGAATATCACAGCTGCTATTTTGAAATGTCGCATGAGGGCAAATGTGGGGTAAGATCTTCTTACACCTTCGTATTCTTAGAGTTATATGAACTGTTTTACGTTTCTGTAACCGTCTTTGGCTCGGCGATGTGTGAGCTTGCTTGAATAGGTATATCGCGAAAATTAACGAACAGCTGTTAGAAGAGTTGGAGCGTTCAAACATTTCCACATAGCCTACCAAAATACCACAACCAAATCTCCATTCCCAAATTTTTTCTCAATTTTGGCCGACTCTCTTGCCGGTCTAGCCACGCCCGGTGTATGCCCCTGCCACCAATTCTTTGACTTGCAGAACGCAAGCGGAAGCAGTCCTATTTTTTGTTAATAATTCTACAGAGATTCACAGGGGGGTGTTGACAGTTTTTGAAACAACAGAAGCGTATTGCCAAATTGTGTTGTTTTACGCTGCTACCGTTTCACATACGGGAGGATGGGTGAAACTGCCCATGTAAAGCTTATGCACACGACATGCGTCCTGTGCGTTTTTTGGGCGCATGCGTCTGATTTCGTGACGTCACGTCCTTCTCTGATGCGTGTGGTATGGTCTGCGTTCGAGTAGAACCTGTTTCTGTATTGACGCATCAGACTCACGGCTCTGGGTTCAGGAAAGAGCGGTGATGGGATGTTTTTTGTTGAGGTAAAGAAAAGGATGCAGAACGTCCACAGAGCAATTGCTAATAGTTTGTGGATAGCTGAAATGCACCTGGATTTGCGAAAGATCAATTGATCATCTAGGCTTCAGTAGACCCAGTGCGGTATGCTACTAAACTGCTGTACTGTTTAGGCCTGCAGGAGCCGGCCTACCCGATCGGCTATGTTGGTTGAAGTTTTTTAGCAAGCAAGTCGTGGTTTGTGCGACATTCTGCCGTGTATTGTAACTTTAGGTGATTCTAGGTGCTGAGCAAGGTCATGCTAAAGCTGTACGTACACGGCATGCTTCTAGTGCGGTGCGTCTGGCGCGTCTGCTACTGGTTCGGTGGGTTCAATGCACTTCTGTATGCACGCGTCTGCGCATCAGTGTTGCCAACCTTGCGGTTTTCCCGCGAATCCAGTCGGTCCAGAATCGGTCCGCGAATCGGTCCAGAATTCGTACACTTCAACCGTCAAGGACCGAATCCCTTGCTGATCGAATCTGAGGTCGGACCAACGGACAGCTCCGATGGATGTACTAGGATATTTTATTATATCTTGTATGCGTCTTACAACTTCTTCTTTCGTGTTTCAGTTTACTCAATTTTTAGTTCTTACAGAACAACATGAAAAACAAACCAACAATGGTTAGCTCTATGCTCAACGCATTGAACGAATTTGAATTTCACAAACACACGCAGTCGGCTATCTTTCGCAGGACACCTGAGGTGTTTCAAGTCTCAAGGAGTGGTAAGCACCGGTTTCTTAAGCCGTCTCCCAGTAACGCGACTTCTCTGGGAGCCTTTTTCTCCTAGCGCAGTCTTACTTCACAGCGTCAAGCGATCAAGTCGAAAAGCGATTAGTTATCTTTTTCTTCTATTAGGACAAGAAAGGTTTTCACATTCAGAGTATATGCACGCGCATCGGCATATTTACGTAGCGGAACGAAACAATGCATTTCTAGCATCACAAAACAATGTAATCAAAGTTTCATGAACACATCCCATACTGTCTTTCCAAATGCACAATAAGAATTCACTGTTCAATGTCGTAAGTAGATGTTCCTCCTCGTCAGACCCCATTCTCCAATGCTCCTTGTTGGGCACTTGGACAATAGGTACTGAGAAGCTGACCACTTTTCTCTAATCTACTGGCGATAGTGAGCAACATTCTCCACGAGTCTCATGGGTAACTGCTACTTTAGTTTGCTCGTCCCCACAAGATCCGTTAAAATTACAGCTCTGTTTACTTTCTCAGCGGTTAGCGAATGATTTATTTCGTCGGAAAGGCGATCGCATAGAATTATTCGGCCATCAATGCATCCCACTTCCAACAAAACGCTCACTCCACTCTTTCACAATCACTTTCAACGTTTGCACACGAGTAGTCACTTCTAGGTAAGCACCAGGCTTCACTGATCGATCACTCTCAGTGAGTGCCAAGGCCTTACGTTAGTTTGCTAAGATCAAGGTAAGCCGTTTAGTGTGCGACCCTCATTAATATGTCATTCAATGTGCGGCCCTGGGTAAGACAGTGACATAATTTTTGGCTCAGTAAGCCATTTAGGTTGGACATAGCTGGTCTAGACAGTGTTGCAATACAGCAGTTTGGTAGCATACCGCACTGGGTCTACTGAAGCCTAGATGAAAAATTGATATTCCGCAAATCCAGGTGCATTTCAGCTATCCACAAACTATTAGCAATTGCTCTACGGACGTTCTGCATCCTTTTCTTTACCTCAATTCAAAACAGTGTCTACAGGCACATCCCATCACCGCTCTTTCCCGGACCCAGAGCCGTGAGTCTGATGCGTCAATACAGAAACAGGTTCTGCTCAAACGCAGACCATACCAGACGCATCAGAGAAGGACGTGACGTCACGAAATCAGACGCATGCGTCCATAAAGCGCACAGGACGCATACCGTGTGCATATAGCTTTCAATGAACAGAAATCGTCTAAACAAAGCAACCATTGTCTTTGTTTGGTAATAATCACTGCTTTGCGTAGTTCCACCCATTTTTACCTTTTTACGTGGACTGAAGATGCCGTATGGCGAAATCGGTTCCATTAAATAACGTCAGTGCGTGCTGATTTTTGTCACTTGTGCACAGACAGTACTTGAATTGAATTTCAATGAACAGTTGATGAGTCTTGTTCAGGCAAATCCATTATCACATAAATTAACACTTACGGAGTACAAGAATGATAAAATAAACGATGACATTTCACAAACATCACAAATTTTGTGAACTGATGATATTTTACTGAGGTACAAAAGCCAATTCCAGACTTTGTGGCCCCTTCAAAAGTGAAACAAATGGTTTAAAGCAATGCCTTCATGACGGTGGAGGTAGACCTACACAAATCTCATTCAATCCATTGTAGCAGCAAATCATGCAAATTATATGTAACCTAATGCAACACTTTGTTCTTGTGAAATTCGGACGCCACTACTTTTTTAATATAATTTGTGACACGAGTCAAATTTGGCAATTTGCGTATATTTTGAATGCGTGTAACCAGCCATTTCAAGATTTTGTGCAGTCTACCGCAACAAGTCTTGTGTAGCTTTGCTCAACAGTATGGTGTATAAAAGTAGTAACACCTTAAAAATATGCCATATGTGATGTCAGAACTTAGGTAAAACACAGTCTTGCACTGCAGGACACCAACGTCATCACCGACTTTCGGGTCTCAATAATCATTTCAGCCCAGGCCGTGCGCAGCGAACGCACCGCTTCATGCGCAGACGTGTGCATACAGAGGCGCATTGAACTCACCGCACCAGTCGCAGACCCATCAGACGCACCGCACTAGAAGCATCCCGTGTGCATATAGCTTAAAGCCGCAAATAGTCTGTAACTGTTCAAATTTGATAACCCAAGTGTGTTTATGTTAAACTGAACCGCACAAAGCTGGTGGGACGTGCAGCATTTTTCACCAGAAAAGATGTGGTTGTTTTCGTTGCGCTTTGGCAAGAAAGTAAGTGTCCATTTTGCCCTGCTTCCTAACATTATATATTTCGCAGAGTGGGTGAGCACAAGAGTAGGCGACCAGGATGGAATGCTGACCAGCATTGTGACGTGCGTTCTTGTCGCGCCCGAGCAAATCAGGGAGGATCATCGATACGAGCTCGTCCTCCTGGTAACCATTCTTGTTTTTCGACTGCTGTAATCTGCAGCATCTTGTACGAAACCCACTCCGTTACATCAGGGTGGATTTGGTGGGGTTAGCCCCCCCAAAATTGAAATCTGAAACACTATAAATCAGTCAAGTTTTTGTCAATTTTTAGAATGTCAAGCCCCTTTACTGAAAACTTCCTAGCGACGGTTCTGCGTTACATTTGCGCAAAAACCTAAATCATTTTAGATTGCAATCTTTCTGACTTTGCACGCAGAGCCTCAGCCTCCTGGTGAATCTGGTTGAAGCGAGCGCCAAAAACAGAATGGCGCTTATGAAGATGACCGTGCCTACGTCATCTTGCGATCAAAGAACAAACCAGGATGTCACTTCCGGTCGGATTGTCGTGGAAGCGCTGATCAAGGTTAGCTCTGACTCTTCTCGGAAGCGCTGGTGATGCAGGCGGTTGTATTAGTTGTGTGCGGCTGCAGCTCTTGTTTCTACATTTTTGCGCTGCAGACTCGGCGTGTGTGTGGTGGTATTGTCATGCAGACTATGGCAACCAAAAAGCAATGAAGTCAAATGTTTTCTGCATTTTTAAAGTTACCAAATTTCACGCTGATGACATGAAAGACTGCCGAGTTATTAGGTAAAAAGGCCAATATTTCTCATCAGTTCGAAATTAGTCTTTAGGTCAAAATTTTCTGGCCGCACAGTTGTTTCTCCTCCGAAACCTACAACATCACATGTTCATACGCTGTTGCTATTCCGACGTAATATTTAATGACGATTGCTGCAAGTTCTCATTTGCTTGCTATTCGCCGCGTTAGCAGCTGTAAGTAGCCGGTGACTGGGTGACGCAAACGTCTTGTCTTCCCTTAAAAAATATTTTGGTCAAGGTAAAGTACAGAGAAGTTTCACTATGCCCGGGCAAAACACAAATCTGCTGGCAATAGCGAAATACAGTGGAATCATAAACACATTCCAGTAGATCTTAAACCAGCAATTCTCAAACTTGTCATCGCGTACCATCTTGCAGATTTTACTTACTATCGCTGCTTAGTCCAGAAGAACTGAATTTGCTCAGAAGTAGTTTTGGCTACAACTGTTTCGTCTCAACAAGCTAGTCTGTGCGGGGTAGAACCTGGTTGGCTCACAGCGTATCGGAAATCATGACCAGGCGCGGCAAGAGACAATTTCGACTTTTGTACTTGGTGACCACCATGGACTATGGCGGTTTACTTTTGGTGGATCTGTTCAAAGCAACAGCTGCTCAAATTAAGTCACCGTATTTGCTCAAATGGGGCTTGCAAATGGGAATTATAGTTCGCGACAGTTATTTGAACCTAAGCTTTGCATAAGACCTACAACCTGCTCGCGTACCACTTTCGTGAAACACAGGCTGAGAAACCACTGTCTTAAGTTAGCAAGTCACGTGGAAGCAGTGGTGTAGGAGGTGGGGGTGGGAGAGGTGCAAGCGCACCCCAACAATTTTGATACGTTGAAAATTCGGGCAAAATTCCTAAAAAATGCGGACAAAATCTCTGAAAATCTGGGCAAAAATGGCGCCCAGCGTTGTTGTCTTCAAAAAATGGCACCCAACGTTTGCAGAAAAACACATGACCTTTTTTGGAGGTCACACCAAAAAAGTTCTTCATGGTCTTTGTGGGAGAAAGATAAGGGCGAGTTTCGGCCTCAGGGTTCCCACGCGGTATTGAAAGTATTGAAAAAATACTGAATTTGGAAATTGAAAATTTCTCGGCAGTTTACAAGTGCACAAAACACCAGTTATTTGTGTACTGTAGTCTAGAAGCTCTTTCAAGGCAAAGCAGTTAATTATTTATGCAGTGTTATGCAATGTGTAAACTTGAGTTTGATGATCAAGAATTTCGAAAAACGAAGAGAAATAATGGTATTGAACTCTTTTAATTTATTATTGAAAAGGTATTGAAAAAGTATGGAATATGATTTTTGAAAAGGTGTGGGAACCCTGCGGCCTGTTTACGCGAAAGCCTCTGCTACGTACGTAGAGGACACATCGGTGTGGGCGAATAGAGGTGGCGCAGCCTGTTAAAGAAAATTTTTATTTCCGTTAAACGGTTTGCAACAGCGTGCGCTGTCTGTTGTGTTGAACGCATCATTAACTGCGTGTAAACCTGCGGCGCATGATGGAATGCGACGTATTGTTACTTCGTTACCACATAACAGCACTCGTTTTTTTAAGTTGATTGTCGGTAACGTTTTTTAAGGGAACGAGCACTTCCCCAGTGCGTGCGCAGCAAACGTCGACCTGTCACCCTGGAGCTCAGTCGTTTGTTTCGAGAACGAGATACCGTGTCGAGCTTACAAAGGAGATAATGTGTGTTTGTGTGATCTGGACCACGTTCGTGACTTCCAACAAGTGCGCGTCTGTAAACGCTGCCATTGCTATCTGGAGCGTTGTTAGTGCTTTAGGAAGTCGCATTAGCAACGTGTTTGAGTGTTCTTAACCCTGTGCCATGGCGCTTTTCTGAGCAGCGTGTACTGTGCAGCTGTTCTTCGCCCACGAGTCTGCAGCTCGGGACAACGAAATACTTGGAGAAGAGGGAGTGAAAAAGGCTGTTGAAGCGAAGAAAGCTGTGTCTGGGGGCAAAGATTCTGATGTGGAATCATTATCCGGGTGGGTGTTGTGGTAATTTGTGTTTAGGCCACGTATGTAAAAATATTTTGCTCCTTTTTGCCATGAAAATCTCCAACTCCACAGCTAGCTTTTTTCTTTCTGCTCGCTTATGAAACTACAAGTATGATTGAGCTGTTGCTGCCGCATCTTCTGCAAGAACCTGTAACTTTCAAAAATTTTTAGCGCAAAGAACAAAAAAGAAAAGTTTTGCTTGTTCGTTGCGTCACAAGACTGACAAACATCCGTGGCACTTTCCTTTATGTCAACTGCGTGAAAACTCTTCTTTTCAAATGTTTTACATAAAAATTGCAACTCACTTTGTGTTGTACGGATTAGCAAATTTCACGATGCTGATCTACAAAAAGTATTTCTATAACTTCGGCATGCAACACGAAATACCTCAGCTATCATACTCTGATCTCCACTGCGTAACCGACATCATTGTTTCACTAATTATTTTCTGGTTTAACTACAAAAACGATGTTCTTGACATTTTAACCTTTTCGTAACCATTATACAGAGTGGTACCAGTGCGGAACAGTGACGAAACAACATTGTTTTCACTGAGTGCTCATAAAGGTGTAGAGAGCTTTGTAAAGTTTCTAATTTTTTTTACTTCAGTTTTTTAAGGGCATGTCATATGTTGGTGCCTTTTAAAAATTCTTTCCGGCATTCATGGAGAACAAAAGCTTTGTGGTTTTCCCAAATGAGAGGAAGTGGCCCTGGGATTTTTTTCTTTGAGACATTTCGGTCATTTTTTTGCTGAGACATTTTGGTCAGTGAAGCATTTCGGTCATTAAATGTTACAGTTGTATTGAAACTTGCCGTAGCAGTGTCCATTAGCCAATATTTTCAGACATTCTGACCGAAATGACTTAATTTTTTTCGGTCATTTCAAAGACATATCGGTCTATGACAGAAATTCCAGCACCAGTCTCACACTAACTCGTATCAAAATAACTTAGTCCATCAGAAAAACTCCACCACAATGCAACAGTTTAGACCAGGGGTCTCCCAACTACGACCCGCGGGCCAAATGCTGCCCGCGAAGCAGTTTTGTCGTTGATGAAAAATAATATGTTAACGAAGAATTTGTTGATTTGGTGGAATGCAACTTTTCCCAAAACACTCACATTACGTAAGAAGTCCGACCCTCGAACTATCACGAAATAGCATATGTAGCCCTCGGATAAAAAAGTTTGGAGACCCCTGGTGTAGGCCAAGCGCAGTAAGCCTTGCTTGTGCCCATGGTGGCCAAACTTCTAGTAGTATGAGCGTTGTATATCGTGAGTGGAAAGGAATTAAGTACATTCACCAAGAAGGGTTCGTCGGAAATTGAAAATTTCTCGGCAATATACAAATGCACAAAACTCCGGTTCATTCTATACTGTAGTCTAGAAGCTCTTTCAATCTGATCGCGATCTTCTGGTTGCGAAATCGCGATCTTCAATCATGCTGAGGAAAAAAACGCATTTATATTTTATTGTAGCGCAGTTTGCTGACCGTGTAACAGCAATCACACTGCAGCCCGTACGGGACCAACTGAAAAACCAGGGATATAAACGAATATGGATTGTGCAACACATCCACTGCTGACCGGTTATAGCAGCGTTCCGAGCGAGAAAAACAAATTTAGGCCGCATTTCCCTCATAGTTGCCGAGAGCTCTTCACGCAACACGACTGTTCTTGCGACCTTCAAAGCAAATAACGTAACGCGATTGTGACGTGAAATTGCCCTGCGACAGCTGTCGTGGTCGTCTGCTCTCACTTCACTCACGCGCGCTCAGTCTGATTATTTTGCACATGCTCTGCCCAATGTGTGGATGTCTTTGTCAGTTGATGATGTTGCTTCAGCGCTGCGCAGCATGCGCACTCTGGGGGGGGGGGGGCCTTCAACTGC
>JGI24158J21664_10001866_pt1 | contig 24575 bp, 17 predicted proteins | sample Ectturendosymbi3_FD_21664 | JGI IMG/M metagenome (IMG submission 21664) | reverse complement strand
AAGATCACTTAATAAAATTAACAATGTGGTGACAGGGGGCCCAAAAACTTCGAAATGACCGGCCAGGGGGGCGGCCGCCCCCCCTGCCCTCCCGGGAGTTTCGCCACTGGCCATAGCTCCCCTAAATTTTTGGAAAATATAGTCATTTTGTGCTTCGAGAGGCGTTTTTCTAAACAAAATAGTGTCATTCGCCTAAAATCAAACATTTTGGCCTCCCCCAAATTTTTGGGCTGGCTACGCCACTGACCTTAATCCGGCACTGCATAGGAGCCGTTAACGGATATGTTCTGGAAAAAATTAGAAATAACCAAAAACTGTGAACAACGCAAAGCAATTGATGTACTTTTTCATAATTACTGAGAAATGTTATGTAATAGGTACAAAATGAAGACATGTAAAAACGGATAGTTTTGTCGGCAACAGATAAGCCAAAGATGTTAGCTACAACGACAAACCAGCGGCCAATTAACATGGTTTGACGTATTTTTTGCTGCATTGATTCGGATATGACATGATTTTTGAACAACTCAACTTGATTTCTACTGAAAGGCTGAAAAGTTGAAGCCTGAACCGCACAGGCCCGCAGCCATCCAGGCATCGCATTTGCTAACCATGTTCGAAGTCAATATCCGCGCACCAACAATGACGCCTCGATGCGTAACGAAGTTACGCACGAGTTCCTTTGGCATTGCCTTATTTGGCACGCGCCACCGCACAATTTTACACACCCTTCAAAACCGGGTGTGTGATAACCACTCTCTGTAAACCAGTTTAGCATCTCACCTTGTCATAGCCGCATTTTCTCACAGAGAACAAAATGTCAACAACATTGCTTGAGCGGTGTAGGTCGACAGCGCATCACTTGGGCGAGTGAAACGACTGCATGGTTGGGCTTACTGTAGAAGTAAAATGTACAACGTTTTCTCGTTCGAAATCTGGATTCTGCTGTCAACAGTTGTCGTGCTTATCTGGTGAGTGAAAATGGTGTGATTGTAAATTCTTTGTCTTTAGGTGTGTGGCATACCTGTCGGTGAAGAAACTGTTAAACTCGCAATTTTCTGCTTAACCCAATGGGAAACGGTCTGGCGAGAAGGCTGAGTTTGAGTATATATGTACAAGTTACGATGTTTGTAAACGATTACCACTACAGGTTGCCTCCTGAGTGCTTAGAGTAGAAACTGGACAGCATTTTTGCGATGCTCATTGGCACTTTATTAAGTGAAACTTACGGCAGTTTACTCTAGAGATCTTCCAGACTTACCTGGCCGATTTCGATACCTTTGGAGTGTTACCAACATGCTTCAGACTTGTAGCCCTTAGTAACTGCAGTTCCGGTCTTGTTAAGAATTGTCCCTCTTGCTGAAATTATTCAGGTTCGGTCAGGTAACCGTAACGAAAGGTCCAAACGTTTAATGTTGTTGCAAGAATGTATACAATAGTTTGAACGTATTATCTTTGCATATCAACATCCGCCATGTTGGTTCGACACATGGCGTGTCGCACACTGGTTATAAATTTTAGTCTACTGTATGTAGCTAAATGATGATTTTCATTTCTGTAAAACTTGTTTTTCATCTCCCGCTGCGGCTTTACTTCATGACACACTTTAATGCGGTGGTACTTACTGGGGGTAGGGGAAGCATATGGTTGGTTACCCTACGTTTGAGTACTAGCGTTTGCTTGTTTAATCATTAAATGATAAATTTTGAAAAATGATGTTGAACAGTGGCAGATCCAGCGAGGGGACGATTTAGAGCAACTGCCCTGCCTAATAGTCACGACGCTCATTTAAAATTAGGTCATTTTTTAACCTTTTGCAATAATTTGACCCCCTGTGAATTGTCCAATAGGATTCCCATCCGTTTCGAGAATGCTGCTCCTATAAAATGGGCAACATTTTTTGCTCCCTATTTAGACATCACGTGTGCTAGCTACGCCACTGGAGGTGATAATACAGAGAAGGGTGGTGATGATTTTTACAGTCCAATGAAAAACGTACGGCGTATATTGGACAATCCATTAGGGGATGGATTCATTAAAGCGTATAAGAACCCATGCCATGGGGTAACCACAAACCATTCTTCTTTTCAGAAGAATAAAATTCAGTATACGAAATGTCTCGTGGCCAACGTTAAGCGTGGTTTGACATAGAACCTTATAAAACAACCTTACAAAACATCGGAATGGGACGTCAACGGTCAATGATAGCACCCTCAATTTTGACCTAGGCGTCTGATGTTGACATGCGGACAGGTAAACGATTTTTATTCTTCACGTTCAAGGCAGTGTAAGCAACACTGTGTGGCATATCAACGTGGAAGATGTTTTTACGCACTTTCGACTCTACTGTATTCATTAGCCTGTAGCTTTGCACATGTCGAAAAGGTTTAATGTGGGCAAGTGATACCCTAAAGCAGTGGTTCCCAAACTTGTTCGAGCCGTTACCCAAATCAAGGTATCTATTATGTCTTATGATCCTCAATGAACATTTTTCACATTTCAGGTCGAAATTTCTTTTTTAGTGATCGCTCATAATACAGAACAATGTGGATTTGGTTTTGCGTTACCCCCGAAAAATCGCATATTACCCTGGGGGGTAATTTACCCCCAGTTTGTGAACCACTGCCCTAAAGTTGAAAAATACAAAAGGCTGCCAAACATGTTATGGTTTCAGGCCTTGAGTCAATTTTGGAAGGCCACAATTTCGTTTCGTTGTGGTCTTGGTTCGGTTTTCGTTTACCAGCGTTTAGTTTGTCAAACCTGCAGTTCACTGTATTTGTTGAAGATGTTTTGTTTGATTTGTTAGTTTTAAGTTTCCATGTTTGACGTGAGATGGCAATGCTTACCAGTGTGAGGATGGTATGCTGCAATGGGGAACACATAAGGTGACAAATCTAAAATAAAAAATCGCTGTTGACAATACCTTCGACAGCAATAAAACTTCATTGGTGGAGATGCAAACTGTCACCTTGTTCATCAAACAGAAACATTTGCACCACAAGTAAAACAGTAATGACGGTTGTGATACAAATCAAGCCACCGTAAAAAAATGTTTTTCTATGCTGGTACAGTTGCATCGACAAGCTGTCAGTGCTTCAGATGAAAAGCTTTTATTGTTGAAACAAGCTTAGAAAACAATTGTGATGGTGGAGGTGATTTCAAAGTACAGGTAATGTGTAGTTTTCACTCAAAACGAATATGATTTCAAGCAGCGTCGCGGAATGTCTCGCGGTTCTTCCCGTCGTGAAAGATGACCAACACAGAACTATAGCATAACCACCAGAGACGGATTGTTTACGTCAACCATGCAAGGAATTAATGCAGGTTGCGATATTTGCGATACTTTGCCCTTTCCTCTATCGTTTCTTCAATCGGTTAGATGAGTGGTTGTAGGAAACTGAGAAGTATAACCTCTTACGCGTACGTAATAATGCGTGCCATGGGTAACAACAATTTGATTCCGCTTAAGGTAGCGATTGCCGTAGCAAGATGAATCGAATTCGCTGATTCGAAATCTGAAATCAAAATTTTCCCGTTGTGTCAGGTTTCACGGTACTGCATTTTCAACGTTTGTGGGTTGGAGATCCGCAAAAATATCAGTGCACCCATGGGTCCGCAAGTTGCAAGTTGGAAAAGGTTCTAACCGCTTTGGTGTGAGGGCGATGAAGCAGTGAAAATAAAGCCGCGAAAAAGAACTGCATTGTCTTTCTAAAGTGGAGTTGTACAAATTGTTGAATCCGATAGCATTTATTAGTATTGGGGTAAGTTCGGCCTCAATACCACAGTTTTGTAGAAATGTAACCTCACGTGTGCTACGTATTACAGCGTTTGTTTGATAATAATCATAATAAAATTAACATACTAACAAAACAATTATGATCGGTTTGCTCGTAAAAGCATTTCGTCATGTGGTAAAACCTTTTTTAAAACTACAGGTACAGTATTGGGCTCAAGCTGTGCAACCGCCTAAAATCCTCATAAATTCGATAAAGCTACGTTATTTTTATACGGTACGATCTAATATCGATGGTCTGCTGCTATGACAGGTGAAGCTGTTTATTTGTGTGACAGTCTCACCAGACGTTATAAACTGCTCTTAGAAACCTGTGTATGAAAAGTGGATAAGGTAACGAAAAAGTTATGCAACGAAGGCCTTTGAAAAAAAAGATATAACTTTTTTACCACTGTTGTCAAACAGCACTTCTTTGCTAAACGTTTTATTCCAAACAAATGAAAGTATGTGTTGAAATCTTATTTAGTATGTCGTTTTGTTTCACCGGAATGTTGTTTTGAACTATATCAGCCACCAGATGTGCAGCTACTACACTCTAATAGACTGTTGATCTTCTGCCGGTGTCGCTATTTCTCGAAACAGCTGAGGGCGAATCGGATGATGCCAAAATGTCAGGGAATTCATCAGACAGCTGTATATAAAAGAAAGCAATTCCTTTATCTTGTTAGGTACTACATTCATCGACAATGGCAAGTGTTGAAAGATCTGGGAGTTCCCCACGAAACCCCTACAATACTTGGCTTGGGGAACATGAAAACATTATTAGAGAACCCTCTAGAGGTAATCATCTTGCAATTTAGTGTGATTTAAAAGTGACATTGTTTTGAAAGAAAGTATTTACTCTTTCTGATCAGAAATGTTCACCTTGCCCGTCTTGACATACGTTTTTCTTTGTTGTTAGTTTTTCAAGCTGCATTCGGAATACAAAAAGAAGTATGGCAAAATATATGGGTATGCGTTTAGTTTTGTCTGGTGTGTTGTGTAGTATGCGTGAGTTTGTTTAATAAAAGTCATATAGGCAACATAGGTAGTTGCATTTGGATGTGTAGTTGCATTTGGATTTTTTTATTTGCGCTTATTCTACAATATGCCTCATCGCTCGTAGAAAATCGGTAGGAATGAGTCTTGATTTTGTTCATAGACATTACAGAGGCCTTGAACCGCGAATCACAATCTGGGATCCTGCAATTTTGAAGCAAATTCAAATCAAACAATTCTGGAGCTTTCCAGACCGTCAGGTAATTACTGCTCATGGTCTAGGTTTATGCAGTGAACACTGAGCATTGCCTCTGGCTTTGATCTAGGTTTATGCTGTGATGATCTAGGTTTATGTTGTGAACACTGAGCATTGCCCCTGGCTTTGATCTAGGTTTATGCTGTGATGATCTAGGTTTATGCTGTGAAAACTGAGCATTGCCCCTGGCTTTAAATGCGCTGCCAGTTTTTTTTAGGTTTGGCTTTGATGACCGCAAAAACTTTAAGATACCCCAACTATTCTATCAATATATCTAAAAATAATTGCTTCAGCGAATTACAGTACTTCCAAATAACATTGCAGATATTACAAAAAACATTTTTATTCGTAAAGCGAGGTTCTACTGTATTTTGATAGAATGTTAAAGAAAATTAGGAGGCAGTTTTGGTTCCTAAAGACACCTTATAGAAACACTTGTGTGCAGCTGATGCTTTCATAGTAAATAGTTGCAGTGTATCAACAGAGGTAACTGGTCATTTATTACATTGCAAAGGCATTGTTGGTTTCGAGAAAAAAGACAAACTTGTTTTTTTCGGCAGCGAGTAAACTAATGCGAGAATCACTTAAGATTTTTGACCCTCCATATTCGTACAGTTGTATGCCACAGGAACGACGCACGCAAGCTAATCCATCTGCAAATTAGTTCACATGCAAACTGGCTTCGTGTATTTAAACGCGTTTTCACTCCTGCACACGCAGTAAGAAAAACTTTCTACCGAAACATTGACACTGAAACAACAGGGGAAAAAATACACGAACTGAGGCTTGGAACAAATAGCAAGAGCGGAATAATTTTAGCTTTTTTAAATGCTGACCTCATTAGAACCCGCTAAAAATCAACAACTGCTAAACCATCCGACGCACAACAACGGCTTAACAAACACTATTTGGAGCCAAGATACGTTGCTATCGAGCACCGCGGCATGAATCAGAGTGGTACACTTCAATGTAAAAATCTTTTGACTTGGCTAGATAATTTTAAGGTTCTCTTTTGCTTAGGCACAAATGACACGACCCAGTAAAGCCAAAATAATTGGATTGGGGCGTGCAATGAAACACGTGTTCTGTTTTTCCATTGGTGTGCGAAACACAGTTTTGTTGGTTGAACAGTTCGTTGGTTCGTTCTTGCTTGCCTCGTCCATAATCTTATATCATATGCTGCATCTCAACCACTGTCCAAACCAGGGGCGGATCCAAGGGGAGGGGGGCGATTGGGGCGATAACAACTCCTAAAACCTACGAAAGTAACTTTTTTCACCATAATTTTGTACAAATCGGAAGGCGGCATTCGTGATATAAGGTCACTTTGACGTCCACTGTTTTGTCACAGCAGTGTTACGAAGTAGACTTCATGTTTCTTGAGGTAGTAAACTGGTAATGAGACTTGAGTGCCAGATATTACTGAAATCGCCCCCCCCCCAGGCCTACTGGCTGGATCCGTCCCAGGTCCAAACGCCGACACATAAACTTTTAAACTAACTCGGCGCAAAACGTAGAACGCCGTAATGAAAATGGGCAAGGAGTTTCATTATTAGTTTTGGGTCAGAAGTTCAATTTTCAGAAATTGACATCATGCGGTGAGATCGTAGTGGAACAAACCTGATTTGCAGCTCTACGCAGATCAGTCCCGTCACTTTGTCAACCCTACCTACGTTTAGTTTCTTGCCTAGTTTACACAAACGTTTAGTACAATTCTACGTTCATAAATGGCCCTTTCAGGTCGGAGTTAAGATTTAATTTTACTTCAACAGCGAAATTTTCGAAAACTTTTCGGTGGAGAAATGAATCTCGCTTTGACTGGCGTGAGTGGACACCAATGGCAAAGAATCAGGTAATCTGTGATTTTATCATTTCGTCTGAATGCGCTTTGAAATGTAAGCTCCCATTAGGCTTCATTTGCATTTCAAGACAACCATTAGGTAATGTGAAAGCACAGTGTATGTGAAAGGAGATACGTTTAGTTGATATGCGAACTGCCATGGCAGATGATAAAACTTCGTTCTTGCAAAGAAGCCTTATGGTATACTGCAAACGTTTTTCATTGGTTTGCTGAACGTTTCGGTTGTTTTCCGATTGTCCTCGATCGTTTGTGACGGATAGAAGTAGAGAATTGTCAAAGTTGTTCTTTGTTTTTGTTTCTTCGTAAAAATTAATGTTTTTGATTTGTAAACAAAATTTTTGATTCAGCTTTGACACACAGGTTCTTGACATGGGTTCTCGTCGGTGAGAGTTTCGATACAGAGTCGTGTTTCATTGATGGAACGCAGACGACCACTAACAAAATTAGCTTTTTCTGCAAAGAATTTTCGCAACTTTTTGATGAATATCTAAAATGTTACTTGTCTTCTTAAAAGTGATTTTTGGAACCTTAAATTTTAGTCTGGTTGCAATTTCCATGAGTAAAGCAAGGCCTTGCAATAACTGTTGGCTTTGCCATTTAAGCAATCTTTTTATGTGAAGTGACGGTCAGGAAGAACTTTTTATTGCTTGCTGTATGTTTGATTTTTTGTCAAGTAAAGGTTTTGCCTTCTTTTGCTCAAAGTTTTTCTGGCTTCTGTTTCAAAGCCAAAACGTCAAAATGTGTGCTATAGCGTCTGTTTGGAAGTATTCTTCTGGTGATCAAATGTTTCAAATATAGCAAAACAGCTGTGCATGTTGTCCATACGTGAAAACCAAATGGGTTTGATTTCACTGGTCTAGAAGCATTTTTTACCCCTTGTAAAAACTGCTAAGCACTTGTAAAGATGGAATAGAAATACATATCCCATTCTGAACCCGTCCCATAATACCTAAAGATGGAGAAGCAATCATTAAAATTTTTCTAATTTGTAACTACGGGTATGTCTGCAAGTGGACCGAAAATTAAATGCAAAGCAACATAAAAAAATTGAAAGCCAAGCAAAACAACACCGACAGTTGATTGTGCTGCTGATCAGTATTTTGTAGTTGGTCAAAATCAACCTGCAGTGTGTACTGTAAACGGTCGCTGATAGTTATCTTGTTCTCTCTTCTTGAACAAAAATTTAACCGATGGGAATCCGTATGTGGGGACTTCGAAGAAACAAAGTTTATTTCCTTTCTTCCCATTCGAGAAAAGTAATAATGCACAATTAAAAGCTTTAGATTTTCTGTAAGCCTTGTAGGAAGCAGCAGACTGGGTTCTGCTTTGGTCTTGTTGCGATGATTCAAACTTGCACATACCTTTATTCAATAAGTATTCTCCACAATGGGGGTAAGCAAGGAATCGATCGACAAATATTTGATTGTGAAGCAGTGTGAGCTAGTCGCGCACGCCAGTTAATTTCGTGTGAGATCTCTTGGACTATCCTTAGTGGGTTTAATATTGTTACCTGGATAGCAGATAGCGTTAAGCCAAGAATGAGTGCCTGTTCAGTGGTTGACGGTACAGACAGATCATCACGTTACAGGGTGTGTTGATGAATGGACCCTATGGAAAAGAAGGGTGTTCACCTTGAGGTAAAAGTTGGAAAACCGTTTCCTGATACACCCAGAGGTGTCATGAAGTCAAAAGCGTTTGAGGGTTGTCAGTTTTGTTTTATTGTTTGAGCGAAAGTTCTGCCGAACTCGGCTTAGCTTGTGGAAACTTGTGAATCGTTTATTTCAACACCACAATTGCTTGTTGCGCAGGCACTCGCTTACACCCGCATTTTCCTCTTCGAAGTTGAGAGAAATGCAGGACGTTGTCGTTCAGTGCAGTGATTACGTAGCAAAGACATTAAGAAAAGCCGTCGTGGAAAACAATGGAATTTTTGATACCAAGGAGTAAGTATTCTTTTTCCTTGTACGTCTACATTAGTTTTTGCTGTTTGTGGATACTTGCCGTCGCCTGTTTTGTTAGGTTTCCATGAAGAATGTAGGGCTTTTGCAAACAATGGTTTGTTGAACTAAAACGCCTCCTTCAAACAGATCCAGCACGTATAAGAGATAAAGTTTTTATTGCAAGTTCGTTAGAACCTTAAGTAAAGATGTTTTGCGCGAACCATGCTTTCGCCCAATAACACGCTCACCAGCCATTTACTGAAATTACTGAGCAAATGCTTGTTTGTATTCCTACTGGTACGTTGGAAACGACGCACAATCTTAATCGACGCAAAGAATATATAGATCCTTTGTTTTAAGAATTTCACAAAAATTCAGTGATTCCTGTTGTGATTGGTTTCTGTTGCAAATTAGACGGTATTTTTTTTTAGATTTCATTCCGTGTGATGGTGCAAATCACTTGTAAGGATTAACCCAAAAATACTATACTCGCAAACCTATATGTCAGTACTTCAAATAATTCGTGCTGGACCTGATTGAAGAATGCGCTTTAGTTTCTTTTTTTCCGAATATTTTAAATATTCGCATTGTGAAATTTTTATTTGATGGGTTGATAAGCGAATTTCTGATGCTGGTGCAGGTAGCTGGGAAAGGGAAAGAGCGTCACTCTGGCCAATAAAATCTATTACTTCAATCCTCATCATTACACGTTTCGCATCAGTTGTTACGGGTAGTCCTGTAACACACGTTGCTTTGAAATAATAACAATAGTTCTGAAATGATGCAAACATTATTAAAACTGATGAAAAGCACTGTAAAAATTACTCGCTACTTGTCACGGAGGCGTCTGTTGTTTTCGAAGCAGAAAATGACAAGATTGAAAAGAATTATGGTCATATGAACCCATTTTCATTGGATCAAGCAAAGTCGAGAGTTAGTAGAAAATTTAATCGTAATTGTTACCATTGGTTAAGTTGTGGCGAGTTTGAAGCATAAGTTCACATCTGTACAAAATCCATAAACACGGTGATTGATTAAAGTCTATCGAAAGTAATCCTTTCACAGGTCAAACGAAAACTTCCCGCACAAACAACAACCGTAGAGGTATCGTGTACGAAATAAATGCAAAATGTGTGTTTTTGCTAGTTTTTCCAACCTGGGTTTTCCCGAACCCGAAACCCGTTTTTTTTTCAACTACCAAACCTGGGCATTTTGAAAAACCTGGAATTGCTGTTACATTCAAAGCTTAGCATTTCTGATAACACTGAAATTGCAGATTGGCGTGTGTAACGGCCAAATCAACACGTTTGAACTTTCAACCATCATCATGAGGCACGAGGTGCGGGTTTCGCTCGCTGATCATCGTACGTTCGGTGTTGGTCTGTTTATAACTTTGTTCAATTGACCTATTTAGACAGATCGTGACGTCATTTTGCACATAATAAGTGTCTACGCGAACTTTAGTCTTTTCGCTAACCTTATTAAATAACTACCATATCAGGGAATTTCTTCAAAGGTATGCCGTACTTTCGTAGTTACTAATTAGCTCATTTATAAGCAGTTGTGTATTAGTTCATGTACAAGCTGTGATTCTTTGCAAAATCGATTCGTTTCTTTTCGGTTTGCAATATATTTGGCTTTCCTTTAGAAGCGACTTTAAGTAGATATTTAANCTTACACATTCAGTTCAGAGATATTAGTACCGTAATTATTCGAGCATAACGCACAAAATTGTATACCAAAAACAACAACGCAAAGTTCGGNGCGCGTTATAAACGAGGTCTTGGATTTTTATTCCTTTACTTCAGAGGGAACATGAGTTCAGGTGCGCATAATAAACAAGTCATACGCAAGTACGGTATATTTCGTATAGCCTGTTTCAGCATAGGGCAGAGGTGCAGAAACCCGGTCGCGCACTCGCACTCCGCGACGAAAAATTTGGTAAAAAAAAAGAACTTTGAGCCGTCGTTACAAAATAGCAGCGCGCCTGATTTAAACTGCCGCCGCATCTGTGTTGCACGAAGTTGGGCAGTTTCGGAAAGCGGCTTGTGTTTCTAGAATTCGATGGATCTTTGCACGATGCATGACCGGGATGTGGAATGCGGCCCTATTTCTTTTGGCATACCAAAGCGTCTGTCAAATGGGACAGTGCTTCCCAAAACCCGGAGTGTTAGCGTTTTGCCGCGTGGTGACTGCGGATACAATGCGCTGCGGATAAACTACACTGTTTGCAGTTTCAACGCTACTTAGGCTCTACGATGTAATAATACAAAATGTTGCAACATAAAGGACGACATCGACGTTGCAACATAAATGTTGTGTTCAGTTTGAGTCTGAGCTGAGATAAAGTGAAAAAAACTTATACCAATTTTCAATAAAAAAAATTAAGGGTGCGCGTTATACTTGAATAAATACGGTAATCAAAGAAAATCAGAAGCTTAGAGCCATTTCTTATCAAACAAATCTCAACCGACACCAAATTGCAATTTGGTTTTGTCCGATGCATTGTGTGATATGACACCAAATTGCAATTTGTGCTCCGTTAGACAAAGCCAGGTAGTTCAAACACCGGAAGTTTAATCAACAATTTCAAATCAAAGTACGGAATCAATGTAATCCTTGAGAGTGAAGAACACAAAACTATTCCGGCACAGGAAGAGATCCGGTCACAAATTGTGAAAAAGGAAATGAGTCTTTTTGAGGGTACAAAAAAGAGGTCAACTAACCTTGAAAAAACTGTTCCATGCCTTAATTACAATCAAGCCCAAATCAGTGGAACCCGAGAAGGTTTTTCAGCCATGGGACTATTTGTCACAAAACTCAGAAACAGACTGAATAATGAAAGTCCTTTGATTTTCATGGGTCAGTATTGTAAACATCATTGAAAAACTGTGCTTAATTAATAATTCGCTAATAAATTGCGCAGGGACCAACAGTAGTAATTTCACAATGTTATTGAGTTTTATCGGTTTTCCCGGTATTTTTTTCTCAGCTACCCGAAACGCAAGTTTGAAATTTTTGCCTCGAAGTGGAAACACTAGTTTTTGCTACGCAGTAAAAGTGGCCGCAGTTAAGTCAAAAGCAACTTGACCGGAGATCACGTGTTTCAACAAAAATGAATCTAATTCCGGGTGCCTTCGGCCCCATGGAAACCCCGCGCGGTATTCAAACTCATCGTCACCAGAGTACGCTTGTGATGGAAAACAAAATCTGTTTAGTGAAACAGACAACGAATTGTGGCATTTTTTACAGAATATTTTCAAACTTTTCCTTGGACGTCATGTGCTCTGCTGCATTTGGTGTGGATGTTTTTGCTGAGGTAAGGATTAGTCTCAATTTCCTAAAATGATTTTTTCTTGTGTCAAAATTAATTTGCAGAGCTGTAAACGTTTTCGGTGAAGAAAATTACTTCGTTTTTCATTGTTGTGGATTCAGCAAAATCTTGTACTTTTAATGAGTCCACAATGGTCTTGGTCTAATCAAGAGTCAAGACTATGAACGTAGATAACCTGTTCTGTTAGTAAAGGGTACTCGTAAAAAGACATACTATCCGTCAACTTTGAAATGCAATGAAAGATTAAATATTGATGAAAGCATTACCAAGTATTGTCTTTCGCAAAGAACGATTTGATATACATATGTCCGACACGTTTTCAAGCCGTTGCCCGGCATCCCGTTATATGGGAACACACTCCACGATACAGATAGCAATAAAAATATTTTGTTCAAGGTTGTTGCCTCCCAACACAGCAAAGTTGAACAAAAACAACCCGAAACGCATTGGAATGTTATTTGCTCAATGGAGAATCATGCGCAATACTATTAGTATCATATTGTAGGTACTAGCAGTAACAAGACATGAGCTTACCTAAAAAAACTGACCGGTCACTTTTTTCTCTTAAATGTTTATGTCCATGTTTGTTCGACTTTTGCGCTTTACGTTTACTAACTCTTCCTTTTCTTGCTGTTGCAGTATGAGATGTATGACACTTCTGATGATTTTTCCCGTTGTTGACCAACAGGGATGTGCCGCCCATTCTCTACCACTGTTCGTTCATAATTCACTGCCCGGTTCGATGCTGTAGACCAGGGGTGGGCAATTAATTTGGCTCGGGGCTACTTTGAGAAGGCCGCGTTTAGCTGAGGGCCGTACCTTCTAATGGAAATTGAAGCAAGTCTCGGTTCAAATTTGAGTTGGAAGAATTTTGACTTTTGAAGATTTTCCTGAATGCTTCCGCGGCAAAAACGCGAAACACGCTGTGGCGGGCCAAATGTGGCCCGTGGGCTGCTAATTGCCCACCCCTGCTCTACACATAGCTGTTGAGGTTTATTCGTATCAATACCAGACTTAAAGTATAAGGCCAGGTTTTGCTTTTGTTACTGCCTGCTTATCGTTATTAAATATATTAGTAACAATTTTTATTAAAACGAAGTTTTTTCTTCATCATTTATTAAATTGGGTTGTACAGAAATCTGTTACCTCGTGAAGACGTTATTGTTCTTATTTAATGTGCTTTGCTTCAGTTGTTTATCAAAGATACGTTCTCTTTTTGCAGAGAGATCAAGGAAAGGAATCGAAAGTTCTGGAAATGTCTAAAAAGTTTTTCGATTCCGCCCTATATAAAAGGCCGCTAGTTTTCCTTTGCAGTAAGCAACCCTTTACCTTTTTCCAGTGTTATTTACCGATTTCTTTGTTTGTCATCCTCTATTTATCCGAAAAACCTACCTTGCTTGCTTTTAATTTCGCTTCGTAATTGTGGCGATTTTTATTCACCACAAATGCGCTTGAAAGGGTTTTTGATATTAGTAAGTTTGTGAAAAGCTTTTTTTATTGTTCAATGCATTACATATGCGCTATATTAGCGTTATGCCGAGTGCAAACATTGTTTTTATGTCACGTCATGAGATTTTACCATCCTTGGGGATGAATGAGTAATAACCCGGGTAAGAAACAATTATTAAAACTTAAATTTCAAGCTCTGCGAGGTTGTGGGCACGTTTTCCAAATATAGAGCAATCGTTAGCTTGTTTGGATAAATCATCTTTCTGCGTGAGAGAAATCTGACTGGTCTTTACTACTAAACCACATTGATATTTCGGTCGTTACGATGTGAAAGCTGTTGAATTTTCTTTATGTTGGTTTGTATGTGCGTTTTGTGCTCGCTGGCATCACCCACGTCCGCGGTATGTCTGCAAAATATTTTGCAAGATACGGTTAAAAACAATGGTGCTTTTTTGAAGCACCGCACATGATATGAATCATGAAAGAGCTTCACCGGGAAAAAATAGCTTTTCGTTTTAGTCCTTACAAAGCGCGCGTGCGTCCTGTCTGCGTTTCGTTTTTGCTGTTTATCCAGCAGCGAGGTTGCGTTTCCTTTCGATCGAATTGCTGACTGGAGACTTGTCCGTGGAGTTGTTCGCGCATTTCTCGCCTGTTGTGCAGTGCTTTTCGCGACGGTCGAAAAAATTGCCGAGTATTTCAAGTTCAGCCTGATACCTCCTGACGTCCTCTCTTACGCGTCTTCTCTGATAACAGCTGTCATCAAAACAAAGCAGAGCCTCGGCGAAAAAGCTGTACGTAGTGCCGTACTGTTGTGATGTGTTTGTACTAGAGGTGGCGGGAGTCATTTTTTCAGACTCCGACTCTGCTCCTGTTCCAAAACTTTTAAATCCGTATCCGTGTCCTGAAATTTTTTAAATTTAAGAATCCGTCTCCTGTTCAGACTCCGGCTGCAATCGATGCAACCGAAAATTACCAATGGGCTTACTTCTGAAATGACCACGCAGACTCCTGCTACTGCTGAAATTGAAAGATGACCCCGGATCCGGGTCCGGTTTTTCAAAATTTTTGACTCCAGGTCCGGATCCGGGTCCGGAAGAAAAACGCAGAATCCTGCCGGAGTCGACTCCGGATCCGTGGCCACCTCTGGTTTGTACACATTGCTTCTGAGCGTCAGAAAAGAAAACTTGTTTTTGAACCTTGTTAAAGGTCGTAGTTGCATTGTAACGTGGCAAGTCAGATGTTGCGTTTGCGTTTTTCATCGTGTTTCGGGTTCACTTTGAGACACATTTTTAAGTGATAATTTTTNAAATGTACGAAACAATGGGGTTGCATGTGATTAACTGAATTTTATGCGTTCACGTATAAACTAAACGCATNTTAGACACCACATCAGGCTTTAACCTTTACACTTAGCCTTTTTTGCAGAGGGTTGACATTCTGAAATGTATGCTGGACGTTGAAACAAACAGAAAAGATGTCGAGATTCTTGATAAAGGCAAGACTAGCTACTAATTCTTTGTCTGAAATAACTCTAACAGTAGTAAGCAGTGTTGACCACACGATAAAGGTTTATCCCGAAAACGTTGTTGCCAAATCTTTATCCACGTCTCGAATTGGATAACCATTCGGTAGATTTAACTCAATCTTGTTTTCGATGATGACCTTACAAACATTAGCGTGAAATTTGCCTTTGTGACAAAAATGGTCAGGAAAATNAGAATGACATCACANAACGTCGATTGTCAAGTCCGGTGATATTCTTGGAAACTGCAGCCATGCATACAAATTCTATCGATTGCCTACTGCGTTTTCAAAAATATTTTACTTATATTGTTGTGCATTGAATTTACATGACGAAAACGGCCCAAACGTTTGGGAGAAATCGTCTTTTAATGCTGAGTTTGTCAATATTTAGGATCATTAATTACTGCTCAATGCCCACTTCAATGAAAGTGCATTGTTGCTGCCAAAAAAAGTTTGTTCTCGTAACTGTGGTAACCAATCATCACATCACGTGCTTTACAGGCATTTCTCGTGAGGAGATCGTTGGAAACAGCATGTTTATGGTCCTGGCTGGATACGAAACAACAGCTGGAGCTTTGCAATTTCTCGCGTATAATTTGGCAGTGCATCCCGAATGTCAGGAGTCTTTGAGGAAGGAGATCAAAGATGCGGTGGAAGAATATGTACGCATCTTTGTGCTGTTGAGTTTCCTCTCATGGGCGAGAAAGCAACTCGCGTTTTTCCAAAGTTCAGGAGTAGTTCTTGTGATAGATATTTGTATGCTTGTAATTCGTATTGAAAACTTCTTGCATTACGTCATTGCTTATGACGTAACCGAGCCTGTGTGCATGGAGGTCTTGCAACAAACCTTGACGCTTGAACCAAGTTGCGTGAAATAGATTCGCTGATGTTTGAATTCTTTTCTTTGCTTCCCGCTAGTTTAACTCACATTGTTGCGATACTTGTTTCACGTCTGGTTTTTCCAGGGCGGGTTGACGTACGAAGCCATCAAAAGCATGAAATACATAACGATGTGCATCAACGAGTCGATCCGAATTTATCCTCCTGCAATAAAGTTGGTGACGGAACGTAATCATTGTCGAACAAAGGCTTATCACAAAGACTGTTGTGATTCGAAGCTTCTCCGATGCTTATTTGCGTTCACTAGTTCAGTTCCTAAAGGCTTTTTAATTTTTCGCGCCTTCAGAAAGCACTCTTAAGTCGCTCCAGTGATGCTCGTCTGCTGACGTCCGGGTATAACTCTACTTTCTCTGACTTAAACAGGAATACTCGTTTGTGTTCGGAAGACGTCACGATCAACGGATTGAAGATCCCGAAAGGAATGCACATCAACATTCCCGTGTTTTCAATGCTACGAGATCCTGATTACTGGGAAGACCCCCTGGCGTTCAAGCCTGGAAAGGTAAAAGGACACACCCTGCTTACAATTTCGGAAATTTTCGTTTTCTTTACCCAAATATACGCGGACAACAAGGCGGTTCCGCATTATATTTACAGCAATGGTTCTCCACCTGTGTTTGTCCGATATTGAATCACCTTATTATTAAATGTTACCCTCAGCAACTGGTCCTCCCTTTACATGGAAGTGCAAGCAGGGGTCTGGGCCATAATGGTCTTTACTTTCAAGACCTGGAAGCGTCTTACTGTGCCTGGACATGATTTGCGATGCGCTGTGAGCGAGGTTCTGCCCTGCGTGAACCAGCAGCCTTATGAAAAAGAAACGGTTGCAGGCCACGCATTGTTTTTCTAAGTTAATTTGTATTTTGGTAGTGGCAGAACACTTGCGCAAATGAAGTTCTTCTCGAACTGGCAATACGCAACAACAGTAAAAAATCACCAAATGTAACGCGATCATGAAAGGTTGAGAGCCACTACATTAGAGTGAAAATGAGTAGGTCTGCAAAATTTTCAAAAACATTGTGAAAGCACCAATACGTTGTTTAGTTGTTAAATACAACAACAAGTTACAATTATTTCACCCCACCTTCCGAAAATTTCAGCTGGTTGCGGCCGTGAAAAAAAGAGTCTTTTGCAACATGTGTCACCACCATTTTTCGTAATGTAGTGTTTTCAATCTTTGTGGAAATTTATGTTTTCTTTACATCTAGAATGAGGGACATGAATGCGATTGATCCTCTGATATTCCAGCCCTTCGGTGCAGGTCCACGCATCTGCATAGGGATGAGGTTCGCACTCATGGAAGTAAAGATGTTGATCTGTGATCTTCTTCTCAATTTCCGTATCGCACCTTCGGACGATACTCCTGTAAGTCTATGCGCATTGCATGAAACATTAGCATGGCAGTGGAAAATTGCAAACCATATTAATTTAACCTTTGAAAAGGTTTGTTTGTCAGTGGTTTGCTTCTGAATGAATAGTTCTGCGGACCAAAGATTCCACCGAGTGGCATAAATGCAATGAGTTCTTCATTTGTTTCATTAGTGATGGTACAAGGAACTAAAGACTTATTGCAGAAAGGCAGAACCGTCGCCAGAGAGTCTTCAATAGGGGGGCTTTACGTTTGTGCAGGGGGGCTTGACATATAAAATTTGACACAAACTTTTTATAGCGTTTCATATTACAGTTTTGGAGGTCTTGGAGCGTTGTTTGGGGGGATAAGCCCACCAAAGCCCCGGGTGGGCGACGGGACTGCAGAAAGGTCTATTGAACTCGCAAATGCGTCTGTTTATCAAGAATATCTTTTGAAACCGAAAATGAGCCTGAAAATACGAAAGCAGACTTTTATATCAAGCTTTACGCCGGAGCTGCCATGCAACATCAACTGACAACTGGCAGGGAGTTATGCAGTGCTTGATAAGCTGGAGAGCTACTGAGTCGACTCTAAAATTTTGTGGTGATGTTTTCTGGTTTTTACGCGTGATGCTCTGGTACACCTTCCCGTGCACACCATCCAGACCAGTGATCGAGACACGGATATATTATTCTGGCATTTTAAACAGCTGCACTGATCCACTGACCACGGCATTTTCTTATAAACGTGCTGAAATGCTTTGTCCGCTCGCACCAGTTTGAGGTAGGTACTTGTAACACAAACAATCCCTAAAGCAAAAGTAGTGTGCGTGTGTTTTTTGCTGCGTTGATTGTGGTGTTCGCAAAGTATTCACGCACCATCGCAACCAAAAATAGCAAAAGTTTGGAGGTTTTGAAAAGATCAGACCTTAATCCCGGAAATATCGAATAACTTGTTTCCTGATGCAACGTACCTAACGAAGTTTCTTCTTCGCATTGCAATCCTGATTCCAAACTGTGTGAAAGCCTCGGGGATTCGTTCACGAGCATGTGGTTAGTTGCACGGTGGNTACCACGTGGTAAGTTAGATCAAAAACACATATTTAAGGTTCAGGCCAAGCTGAATTTCGAAAAGCGTTTGAACATGCTGTGATAGATATTGTGCAGAGAAGATTGAGCCAGGACTGGACTGTCCGGATAATGGTTAACCAGAGTTTTTTCTTATCCGATATCCGGATATATTTCTGTCGGTTAACCGGATGAAAAAGTTACGTAACTGATGCATTTTAAGCTTATTCAGTATGTTTGGATGTTCTTTGTTTCCACATACACGGGCGACCTGAGTTCTACTAAAACCCCGTAATTGTTATTTTTACAGAAGAGTACTTTCACACTGTAAGGTGAAGTTTGCGTTGTGCTTCATAAGAAATGCTTCGCAGAGGCAGTAAATATTGAAGATACCATGATTTTCTTCAGATGCACTCGTACCGTCAGGGGCGCAAGGGGGGCACAATTCCCCGGGCGCCAATTCACTATGGGGGCGCTGAATCACTCTTAGGGACGCCGAATTATTGCTGGAGGCGCCAAAAAGTCCCAACAATGTCACAAGTGCTTTCTTCAATACAGTAAATTTGCCTTCGAAAGTACTCAGATTTGACCATAGGGGCGCCAAACTTCGACCATGGAGGCGCCGAATTTGTTTTTTGCTCCGGGCCCCATTTAACCTCGTTACGCCCCTGCGTACACTGCATGTGTGTATATTTACAATAAAACTATGGCATGATTCTACCAGTTAACACGCAAATCTCGTGAAATCAATGGTCTAGAAATTAAGGGCTGTTATCCGGTTAGCTAAAATACTAACATACGGATATATCCGTTATCGGGATAGTAACAATTATTGATATCTGAACTAACCCTAATTCAGACCCAGCTCACTCTCCGTCTTATGAAAACAAACAATCCTTTGCTGTCGCATGCTACGCTTCCGGGATATAATACGGGAGTGGATCATAGGCGTAGCCAGGGGGGAAAATTCCTCCCCCAAAATTTCTAGCATAACGTGTCCTTTCGAGGCGGTGTCCCAAGCCAAATATTGTTCCTCCAACAAAGTCAAAATATTTGGACCTTCCAAAGTTTTGTGTTGGCTACGCTGCTGGAGTGGCTTGATTTTGGAATCGCACCAGAGAGCAGATGTTACGTTTACAGTATAATATTTTTCGAATTTATGCTTTCCGTTCCTCTTTTTAAGTTACGTTGTTTTGCGAATTCCGATCGTGATCCGAGAACTTGGTATGCGTTGTTTTGAGAAATTTAAATTACGTAGTGGTTTCGAGAACTTGATGATGTCATGCGCGACTGCACAACCCAAGGACGCATGTCTGAACCTTGTTTGTTGTCTCGCAATTTGCAGAAACCACCTTTGGATGTCATTTTTCGATCGAGCATGTTGCCCAAAGTTGATGTTCTGCATCTCCGAGTGTCTCCTATGGAAGAATAAAAAATGATTGCCCAACAACGAACTTTTGTATGGGGAGGAAAAAACGTGTTTTCTTTAGTTACTGCGTGCGTATAATCCATCTTTATCTTTCAAAGTTCACCAATAACTGTACATCTTTCGTATATTCGGATTGCTGTAAATACAAAAACTTGCTGAAAGCTATTCGCTAAGCGCCACTGTGCTCACTGAATTTAACAGAATAAGGAATAAGCAATGCTTGACTCAGGAGCTAAACTGCACACTAAAGCAGCAATTGCAAATTCACTAGCTTAACTAAAAAATGGAAGTTTGCTTTGCTGTTTCAACACGGTTTTCATTGCACACTACTCTTTTTGTGTCTTGCACTGGCAGCTACAATCACATATTCCGGAATTCTGTACAAAGAGACAACTGCGAATTGCACTTTCGTATGTTCGAATTGACAATGAGCGTTTTTCCGACATTAATTCAACAGTTTTCGTATTTTACTGTGAAAAATTTTACGTCTTTTCCGAATTACAGTCCAGTAAATTTTCTGTGTNTTCTTNTTCCAACGTTTGCTTTGCATCTTGTACTCATATGCTAGACCAGGGGTGACGAACATGCGGCCCGCAAAAGAATTTCGTGCGGCCCGCGAAGAATTCAGGTGAGACCAGCAGTCTTCAACTTTCGCATTCAGGCGAGACGAGCAGTCTTGAACTAACAGGTTTCATGGTATGACTAAAAAGTTGTGCGACCCGATTACTCAGCGGTAACTGACAGAGTGGCCCACGATAGCAAACAGGTTCGTCACCCCTGTGCTAGGCCGAAGCTACATGGAGGCAAAGGAGGCACTTGCCTCGGTAAACTTTCTGAAACCTGCCACAAAACATTTTGTAATGTGAATTCTATAAATATTTTTGGCGTGGCTATTTTAAGGAGATCAGCACTACAGTTACCCTGTGTTGTAACCACCTTTCAATCCACATAACTGGACACGTCATTGTCAAACCTTTGCGCTGCAGATCGGCAACTTGATTACTGTAGGTCACTCATTGTCATTACAATCAATTTAGTATGATTTAACCGTCAAGGCGGTATCAAGCGAAATTTCTTACCTATCATTGTCAGTTATTTTGCTTCTCAGAGTAAAGGAATAANTTTTTGCGACTAGTTTATTGATGTGTGTTGTGTAAGTTAAAGACTTTTGATTAGATGTCAGATACCCACAACAAGATATAGTACGGGAATAAGTATAACCACTCAAAAATATTGGACTTAAATCTTGGACCTCAATTACTTTTCTTTTTCTACCCCAACCCCAACCCGACACACCAAATCACCAAACCCTAAGTCCTAATCATGAATTTTCTTAGCGTATTTGATATGTAGAACATTACTCTGTACATGCGCACATGGCAAGAAGTCAGATATTTCGCTTGACACCGGGATAAAACAATCGGAAATTCGGAAGTTTAGTAAGACAAAGAGATCAAAGTTGGCCCAGTCCAGAAAAGTGAGCCAAGTTGGCCCAGTCCAGACAGCAGCGTGCTGCGGGCGTCAGCAATCAGAAGTCATTAGAGGTAATTAAGCTAGTCTGCAGTTCACTGAGTTAATTGCTGCAGAATTATTGACAGAAGATGGCTCAAAAACGAAACACATTATTTGATTTTGGTTTAACAGCCAAGGCTTTCAAATCTCTTGACAGAACTGAACCAGTGGGTACGACGAGTTCAAATAATCCGAATTCAGTAGCCACTGGAGCAATAGGCTACGCCAGTTCTTCTGGAACTGGTAGTAAATCTGTACACTATGTCTAGTGGCATTGTATTTGGTGTGCGTTGTTTGTGATATTACATTTGACGTTATATTTATGTTTCCAATCCAACGTTTTGGTGAAGTTTGTTAACATAAAATGCAGGTTTTTTTAAGGAAAATGTTAGGTACCCGGTATGGACCTGTACGGAGCCGATTTCTCTGATTCTAGCGACCCGACGATAATTTTCTCTGATTCTGGGGACCAGGTTTTCAATTCTAGGGACCCGAATTGGGTCCTTTAAAAAAACTGATAATATGCGTATTCTTCTACACGCACTCCCTTATTTTATGTGTCATTGCACTGAATATAAACTATCAGCGCCCCAAGTTAGGATATTGGATGAACATACACTCATCGCTACGAGACAGGAGTTCGTAACTGCAAAAATATCAGGCTGCGCATTAAAACAGGGGAGCAAAACGCACTCATCACTGCGTCAGAGCAATTTACAACTGCAAAATGAGGCTGCGCTTATGTCGTGTTGAATACGAGCAGTGGAGCATAGAAAGTGTGCGGCTGGACTGGCTGGAGTACACGAATCTTGCTGAACTACACAAGAATTGAGAATGCGCATAAAGTACGCAAGAAAACTTTTGTTTTTTTGTGTATAGAAGTCCAGCAAACTTTTAGTTTTCCTTTTTCCCTGCTGAAACATTATCAAATGTCTTAATGCTTCTATGTTAACAACTGCTGTTTTTGAGCTCGTGCAACAGTTCAATCATGCTACAGAAACTGGTAATGTAGCCAATGCGGTCAGCGCATGCGCTGATCAGCCAAAGCAGACAAAATAAAGAAAACTGTTTTGGATAAAGTGAACTATCGCGGAACACAATCTTAAACATGCGTAGTGGACACATGGTCTGCAAAAAGTGGTTAGATGGTTTCTAGATGCAGACGATAACCCAGATTCCCACAAAAACCTTATTACTGTATTACTTTTTGGCCCATTTGCAATGTTCCTTAAAATTTGCATGCAAATTCATTCCGTGGCATTTGCATTAAGTCGACAAATTAACAATCAAAAAGTATGCCAAAACAACTAATACCCTTTGCGCGGGTACTAAAGTTTTTGTAAAATATCAAGCTCAAGGGGGCGTTTAACCCCAACCCTCTTTGTGTACGCCCTTGTCTGTGTCTGTAGATAATCCAGAGACATTGCCCATTTTTCTTATTCATTCCCTGCGGCCTTAATGCTGAGGGTTTCTAACAGTAATGTAACCATGAAATTTGTACAATTACATTATTTTTTATCACCAAATATTGTGGGGGACAAACGATATTGTGTCCCCCCTGCGAAAAAGTTTGGGGAAACATGTCCCCTCGTCCCCTCCATAAACTCGGTCCCTGTCTGTGTGTGTCGCACACTTCTGCCAAAAATTTTCTTCTCTCCATCACATCTTGCTGATATGTCTACAAGGCTTGAGTATGGTTCACTTATGTAAATGTTTGCTGTGTTTTATCTGGTGAGTGATTATGATGATGTGCAGTGTTCGGTTGTAGTGCTGGGTAGACGTTTGTTGGTTTCGTTATCCACCTACATAGAGGTACATTGATTGAAGTTATAGTGGAAGAATGTGAATAACGTAAACTTCAGAACTTCGGGTTAAAGCTTGGTTTGAAATCTCAGTTTAGCCATGGTGGTCCATGAACCAATAAGCTTATATAGCAGCAGTATATATTCAACATTAATTAGATTGTTTTCCTGTATGTAGCTTTGCCAAAATCACCTATAGAACAATGTACGGCAGAACTTACGAAACTGTAACGCAGTACTTGAAACAATCACGGTTAGATGTGCTCCCGATGATCACAGCATAGTAGTCCACGCAGAGTGAATTTGGACGGTTTCCGGAAGCAAACATGCACAAGACAAGTAAATAACAGAAGAGTGAATAATTTGCTAGATCTGCAGGCGCAAGTCGAAAAGGGTTGTTTTTACCCTGTGCACGTCTACAATCGCCTTTAGATGGTGATATTCGACTTTTGGTCTAACTGCAACTCCTGCTGTACTGTATTTTCGTGGTACGTATCATCACCGGAATAAAGGTTTTTGTTATTTCTAAAAACCTTTTTTGTCGTATCATCGTTGGAATGCAAGCAAGGATTGTCTACACCGAGTTTTCAGAAATACATTGAAGTTCTTTGGAGTAATCTGATTGAGAACCAGTGCGGAATGGTTTGGTCAGCACTTTGTCATGTCGGTGCATAGGTGTAGGAGGAGATAGTTTTTTGGTGGTGCAAAGGATATTTTACCTGCATTTCCGAAAATGTACCCGAAAAACTTCTATGCGACAAATTTTCTCCCTGCAAATTTTCTGTAGCTATTGGCTCATTATATTTCCTTCTACCATGTTGCCATACATTCTAAAATAGAAAATGTAAAGCTTTAAATTTTTTTCTTCAAAACCCAACTCAAACAAGTATGCTATAGGCTGTGCAAGAACATCATCAGAAGGCAGCTGGCTCAGTAGGATATTCTTAAACATCTGCCACACCGTTCTGGGGTTTTCCATTCACATTCCAGGTGTTGCTGTCAGCAAGGAGCCTCACACCAAACTGAAACTGAAGCAGACCTGAAGCGGCTCTTCTTTAGAGATATCTCCGATGTATGTGACATGTATCATATTATTTATATCATGACTATGCTGTGAGTCTCACAACAATGTCTGTTCAACTTCACAAGCATGCAACATGCAAAATATTATGTCAAAATGTGTTCATCCCAACGCAGCAGCTAAAAGTAAAAACAAAGCTTGCAATTTATAAAATGCACAAACAAATGCCTTCCTTTGCCAAAGCTTCCTTTTACGTCCAGCATGCGCCACAGTTTTTTGTTCCAACTGACGCCACACGTTCGGGTTGCCTGTAAAAGGCGGAGTTCCGTAAATAGCGGAGCTTGGTTGCGGAGGTTTG